>Ga0209427_10005595_pt1 | contig 14412 bp, 7 predicted proteins | sample DeeMarSWOR136_30_FD_187465 | JGI IMG/M metagenome (GOLD analysis project Ga0209427, IMG submission 187465) | Marine sediment microbial communities from White Oak River estuary, North Carolina - WOR-1-36_30 (SPAdes) (version 2) | ecosystem: Environmental > Aquatic > Marine > Intertidal zone >... | reverse complement strand
CTGACGAAAGTGAAGAAAGTAGCAGATCAGCAGTTCAAGTAGGCGATCCAATTACAAAAGAACCATTGATACATGTAACCCTTGAATGTAATAGGAAAGGTCTTTTGGAAGGACTTAAGGATTTTGGAGGAGGAGGTTTATCTTGTGTTTGCGGTGAACTTGCTTATGAAGCAGGTTTTGGTGCTGAAATCCATCTTGATAATGTCCCTTTAAAGGATGAAGAAATCTCCCCATGGGAGATATGGGTTTCTGAAAGTCAAGAACGCATGATGTTTCTTGTTTCACTTAAAAACGTTGAAAAGGTCCTTCATATATGCAAGCAATGGGATGTAACTGCAGTTGTTGTTGGAAAGGTAATAAAAGATAAGATTACACGTGTTTTTTACAAAGGTAAAAAAATCCTTGAGATGGATATGGATTTTTATACAGGAGGACCTGTTTATGATTCCTGTCAGAGGCCATTTATTATTCCTAAACCAAAAAATATCAAAGAAAAAGATTTTAAAATTCCTGACCTAAATAAGATTTTAAAAAAGTTACTTGCTTCACCAAATATTGCTTCAAAGGAATGGGTTATTCGTCAGTATGATCATGAGGTACGTGGAAATACTGTAATAAAACCACTTCAAGGAAAACTCGGATTTCAAACACATGGAGACGCAACTGTTTTAAAACCCCTTGAAAATTCATATAGAGGACTGGCAGTAACTGCAAATATAAATCCAAGATTTATGGAAAGAGATCCTTATTGGGGAGCATGTTCAGCAATCGATGAAACATGTAGAAATTTGGTTTCAGTTGGTGCAAAACCAGATGCATTACTTGACTGTTTGAATTTTGGAAATCCTGAAAAACCAGAAAAGATGGGGGAATTTTATGAGGCATGTAGAGGACTTGGTGATTCAGCAAGAGACTTAAAACTACCTTTTATGTCAGGAAATGTAAGTTTTTATAACGAGTCAATTAAAACTTCAGTTCCACCGACTCCTGAAATAATGGGCATAGGTATTGTCCCTGACATAAGAAAATGCTTAACATCTGATTTTAAAAATGAGGATAATCCAATATACATTGTTGGGAGAGAAACTGAAAAAGAAATGGGAGGCTCTGAGTACTACGGTCTAATGAAAATAGAGGGAGGAACTGTTCCTAAAACAGATACAAAGCTCTTAAAAAAATGTTCAAATAGTATTCTTTCAACAATTAACAAAGGCTATATTTCATCATGTCACGATATAAGTGAAGGAGGGTTAGGAATCTGTCTTTCAGAGATGGCAATTGGAGGAGACATCGGTGCAATAGTTGATATCTCAGATGTTTCACCAAATCTTAGATCTGATTTTAAATTATTTTCAGAAACAAACACTAGATGGATTTTAGAAGTTAAATCAGAAAAACAAAAAGATTTTGAGAAATATCTAAACAATAATGATACCCCATATAAGAAAGTTGGTAAAACAAAAAATAAAAAACTAATAATTAAAGATAAAAATAAACAGATTATCAATGCTGATATTTCAGTTCTTCAAAAAAAATGGAAAAAAGCTATTTGGGACAAAATGGGTTAAATTGCATTAATTTTGAATAAATCAATAGTCTTATTAATTATGAAATATTTCAATCGTAAAAAATAGGGGAGAAAAAAATGGTAACAATTAAAGAAGTAAAAAGTACAATAGCAGTAGCAATAGCTGGAGCTTTTGGATTTATAATCGCATTAATTTGGAGAGATATTATTATGGGTCTACTGAATGTAGCTGGATTAAGTATCGACAAGATGGAACCTGGTACACCAGCAGGTGATATTGCAATAATTATTATCGTAGCTATAGTAATTACATTAGTTTGCGTTTTTGGCATTTTGTATACTACCAAATGGGGCGGAATAAAAAAAGATTAAAAAATAATACACCCCTTTCTTTTTTATTTTAAAAATATAATCAAATTAACAATCGTTAAATTTATTTATTATAGCCTTATAGCCGAAATATATGAAAAAAACACTAAAGGCATTAATTTTGTTGTTTACCATAACAATTTCCTTTACAATTTCTACCATAAATTCCTTAGCATGGGATGACTGCCCATTTGGACTTAAAGATGAGCCATACCCTGGTTCTTGTTGGAGATATGTAGATGAAAATAAAGATGGAATATGTGATCGTTCTCAATCAGAACTAGATGAAGAAATAAAAGAAGAAGCCCAATCAAATAATTCAATAATACAAAAACAAGAAAACCAATCAAAGTTTCCAATAATGTTGATAATTTCGTTTGTAATAATTGTAATATTGATAATAATTTTGAAGATTTTAGTAAATAAAAAAAAATTAACAAATGCTAAGGAAAAAATCGTATTAAATATATTGTTATTAATTTTCTTTGTCCCTTCTGCAATAACAGGAACAGTATTGCTTCTTATGTCAAATATGGATATTTTAAGAGAGCTTGGACAGAATTCAACTCAGATACATAATATAACTTCTTTGTTTTTTATGTGGATATCAGGTTATCATATAATCTGGCATACAAAATATTACGTGAAAGGGATAAGAAATCTTATTTCTACAAAATAGCACATCTTTTTAATTTTTTAAACAAAAATTATAAAGTACAGAAAAAAGATTGCAGTTAATAGTGATGAACGAACCCTTTCTGAGCCTTTGGCTGTGATGAAGATCTTGAGTGCTGAAATTGTTAGATATGCGAACTAAGCATATCTGCAATTTTTTCTAAAAATTGTTTATCTTCATTTGTAAAAGCATTCTTTTTATCTGAATCTATATCAATTTCTGCAATTACCCTATTTTCTTTTTTTATTGGTACTACAATTTCTGATTTGGTTGAAATAAAACAAGATAGATACCTGTCATCTGAACTTACATCATCAATTATTTCTGTTTTCCCAGTTGCAGCAGCACTTCCACAAATTCCTTTTCCAATTGATATTTTTATATGCTCTGTTGCCTGAGGTCCTCTCCAAGGGCCCAAAATCAAATCATTATCTCTTACTATGTAAATACCAATCCAGCTGTAATGGTCAAAAAAATTAAAAAGAAAATCTATCACATCAGAGAGTACAGAACTATTGTTCTGTGAAAGGATATCTTTTATTTTTCTTTCAGCTTCAGGATAATTCAAAAAAAATCACCTTCAATAATCAAACAAACTTGTTTGTGTATCATTTGGACCTAATTGTATAGTCATCAAATCTTTATTTTCTTCTGTGGGAAGCTCAATTGTTCCATATTGACCTCCACCACCAGGTTTAATTATCACTTTTTTTTCACGAAACAGTTGAATTGCTTCTGTTATTGCAGGAGCAGTAACTCTTGCAATATCTTCTATATTTACGTCAATAAGTACTCTAATTTCACTTCCAAAAATATCAACAAGTTCTTCCCATCTTTTATTAACTGTTTTTGTAAATGGATTTCTTTGTCCTATTGCTTTTGTAATAATTTCTGCAAGTGGAATAAGATGAATATAGTTTGGTCGGAAATCAGGGTGGAGTGATTCCTTGAAATCAGCTCTTTCATTAATTCTATCTTTGACACCTTTCTTAATTTTTTTTCCACAACTACATTTCCAACGTCTTCTTTCAGCTTCAATAAGAGTGTAATGAGTATAACATGAACTACACGCTGATTCATGATATTTACCTTCTTCAGGAGGAAGACCTACATTTAAAACAGATTTATTTCCATCCATTCTCAATATTGCCTTTTTAATTTCTTTATAAGTAGCTGCTTTTACTTCAAACCTATTAAATTCTCTTGCAAGCCTTACTGGATGGGGACTATGACTATCAGAGTTTGTTAAAAATGTGAGTCTATGTAGCTCTTTAATTTTATCTGCAAAATTTGTATCAGCAGATAGCCCTAATTCTAAAAAAGAGACATATTCTGTTAATTCACCGTAACATTCTTTTAGTGAATCATAAGCTGCATACATTGAAGTCCAAGGGGTAAAAGCATGGGCAGGACCAATTAAAACATCAAGTTCTCTAGCAATTCTTGCAAGTTCTTCACCAGTCATATCAACATTAGGCCTACCATCGGTTTCAAGGTTTTTTGATTTGCTTTTTATTTTTGCTTTAAAATCCCAAACAGATGTAATGTTTGGGAAAAAAAGTAGATGATGTACTCTTTTTTTTGCTTCCACTTCAGTATTTAAAATAAAACGTGTACCATTAAGTTCAAAGGTTCCTTCGTCAATAACATTACATTGACTTATTTCTTTTAACCAACTTTTATGAAGACAATCCCCTGTTGCTACAAGATCAACACCTTTTCGTTTTGCTTCTATTGAAATTGTTTCAATATTCATCTTTTCACTAGTAGCACCAGAAAAACGTGAGTGTATATGTAAATCTGCATTGATTAGCATAAATCCCCTCTCAAATATAGGTATTGATTTAGTATGATATAATTATTACTTACTTTCAAACCTTATTTCCACATTCATCACAGAATTTGGAACCCTCATCTAATTTCGCACCACATTCAGAACAAACTGTATCTCCAGATTTAATCTTTTTTTCTTTCTTTTTTCCTTTCTTTTTATCTGGTTCATGTGGTTGAGATGGTGGCGGCGGTGGAGGTGGATAATTTTGTTGTTGTGGAGTAGGTTGTGCTTTACCAGGTAGTGGTATCTTTGTTACAAAAAATTGGTGTTTTGAGAATACCTCTAAAATACCTGCAACAATCATGACAATACCTGAGATTAATAACATCCATGCACCCATTCCAACACCCCAACTAAGATTAATTTGAGCAGAAACATCTGATTCAATAATTGTTGTAGAAGATTCTCCACCAATAGGTGAACTTTTTAATGGTCCAATAATATCTTCAATATAAGAGGATTCTTCTCCCCCGGCCATCGATGGAACAAGTGAGCTTAATGCAATTAATAATGCAACAATTAAAATGAAAGGAATAATAAGTTTAACTCCTCTCCAAATATATTTTCCTCCTAATTTTTTACTAAGAGATATACCAATCGTTGATATTATCATAAAAATAAGACCTATTAGAATTATTAAAGAAAACGGTATTACAAACGAACCCATTGGAACTGGACCGCTTGCACCGGGGATATTTATCTGAAGTCCATTAAATCCATCTAAACTTAATAAATCAACCAGATCTTCAGTGTGAAATGTTTCCGTAACACCAGTACCTGTAGCGCTATATGAAACAGTGTACCAAGGATTAAATAAGCCAAATACTGCAATAATTATTCCTACAAAACAAAGAATGTTACCTATGCTATGTAAGTTAAAACCATCTATGTAAAGTATTGATACAATCCGAGGTCCAAGACCATATTTTTTATGTCTACGATAAATTCTAAAAACCATAAATGCTATAATAGCTATAGAAATCAAAACAAATATAAGTAAAAAGTTGTAAAAAAACCATTCAAGCATAAATATTGAGTCATTTGAGGGAACAAGACTATTGCCCCATGAAACTCCTTCCCACATTGCACCTCCTTCTCTATACATAGGACCTTCAGGACCTGCTTGACCTAAAAAGGATGATTCTGTAGCACTAGATTCATCTTCACCAACTTCCCCCCATTTACCTCTAAATGTAAGAAAATCTTCTATTTCTAAATTTTTTAATTGATAATCATTTGGTTTTAATACTACCCCATTACTACCTACTAAGTCACTAGCAATACCTAATTTACCTGAGTATGATCTTAAATAATTTGCATGACTACCGCGGGCTACATAAACATTTATGTGATTTCCATCTTTTTCTACCTGGTCCCATGAAGCTTTTTGACCGGAATGGTGTTGACTATAAGAGACTAGTTGTGGTTCACCACCAGAAAAAATAATTTGAACCATTTCCCAATCTCCTTCATGTTGATTTAGTTCTCCTTTATTAAAACCATAAAACATCCAATATTGAATTACCGTTGACTGAGTTGAATTATCGGCAAACATATGATAATAAACAACATTTCCATTTGTATTTTCCCAATTTTTTGCGCTACTTATTATTTGATCATAATTTTCAATTGTTCCTAACTGATTATCAAGATAATAATCCTGAAACGTATCAGTGGAATAGGAAGCAATTTCTGATTCTGTTGGATTTGTTGAAATTGGATTTGAATTTCCTACAGTATATAGATGCGAGTTTTGAATATGAAATTCTGCACTAATTGGATAACATGTTTCTTCTCCTTCAAAATAAAAAACAGGTGCATATTCCTGAACCATTGTATCTGCACTACTTGTTATTCCAATATAGGATAAAAAAACAAAAAAGGTTATTATTAGCAATAAAATGTGTCTAAAAATTACAAATTTAAAAATTTTCCTCATTTTTTCTCCTCGCTTTATAAAAAGTAATGATTTAATACATTTTTAATATTTATTAAAAAAATAAGTAAGAAAATGTATTATTAATAGTAACATTTATTAGTATCTACTCCATATAAAAAGTGGTAAAATTCAGTAGTGATGATGGGATGTAAAAATTAACTGAATTAGCCTAAATACTCGACTCGAAGTGAAGATAGATGAATGATGAAAAATCAATAAAAAATGACAACTATGATACTGATTCAATTCAAGTGTTAGAAGGGCTTGCAGCTGTTAAAAAAAATCCTGCAATGTATATTGGTAGTACAGATGAAAGAGGGCTTCATCATTTGGTATATGAGGTTGTTGACAACTCAATTGATGAGGCGATGGCAGGATATTGTACAAAAATCCATATTTCATTAAATAAAGATGGCTCAGTAACTGTTAATGATAATGGTAGAGGTATACCTGTTACAATTCATAAAAAATATAATAAATCTGGTGTAGAACTTGTTATGACTACCCTTCATGCTGGTGGAAAGTTTGATACTAATGCATATAAAGTATCAGGGGGTCTTCATGGTGTAGGAGTATCAGTTGTAAATGCACTTTCTGAATGGTTAGAAACAAAAGTCAGTAGAGGTGGAATCCAGTATTTTCAAAAATACGATCATGGTAAACCTATTGATTCACTTAAGGAAATTGGAAAAGCAGAAAAAAACGGCACACAAGTCACTTTTTTACCAGATCCTGAAATTTTTGAAACCACAGACATTAAATTTGAAACTATAAATACAAGATTAAAAGAACTAGCTTATTTAAATGCAGGTCTTGAAATTGAGATATTTGATGAAAGGACCAACAATAAAAATATTTTTAAATTTGAAGGTGGTATTAGAGAATTTGTTAAACATATTAATAGAAATAAAAATTCCTTACACCCGGATCCTATTTATTTAAAAGCAGAAAAGGAAGATGTTGAGGTTGAAATATCAATACAATACACAGACGGTTATACAGAAAATATTTTTACTTTTGCAAACAACATAAACACTCATGAGGGAGGAACACATCTATCAGGTTTTAAGGGGGCTTTAACTAGAGTTTTTAATGATTATGGTAAGAAAAATAATCTTTTTGATAGTGAAGACTTTAGTTTAAGTGGTGAAGATTGTAGGGAAGGAATTACTGCTGTAATATCTTGTAAAATCCGTCACCCTCAATTCGAAGGACAAACTAAGACAAAACTCGGTAATTCAGAAATAAGAGGTATTGTTGAAAGCTTAACAAATGAAAAATTAAGTGATTATTTTGAAGAAACACCCTCCGTTGCAAAATTAATATTAGAAAAAGCAATAACTGCAAGTAGAGCCAGAGAAGCAGCTAGAAAAGCACGAGAGCTAACAAGAAGAAAAGGATTACTTGAATCCACTGCTCTACCAGGAAAACTAGCTGATTGTTCAAGTAGAGATCCTGCTAAAACAGAACTGTATATTGTTGAGGGAGATTCTGCAGGGGGAAGTAGCAAACAAGGAAGAGATAGAGAGTTCCAAGCAATTCTTCCTCTAAGAGGGAAAATATTAAATGTCGAAAAAGCTCGAATGGACAAAATTCTTAATAATAATGAGATTTTAGCATTAATTACTGCAATTGGAACAGGTATTGGAGAAGAGTTTAATATTGAAAATGCACGTTATCATAAGATTATTATTATGACTGATGCCGATGTGGATGGAGAACATATTAGAACTCTTTTACTTACATTTTTCTTCCGTTATATGAGACCTTTAATTGAAGAAGGTTACCTGTATATTGCTCAACCACCTCTTTATAAGTTAAGCAGAGGTAAACAGATTTTATATGCATACTCTGAAAGAGAAAAAATTGAAATAATGAAAGAAATAGGTGAAAGGGGAGTTAATATTCAAAGATATAAAGGTCTTGGAGAAATGAATCCTAACCAACTATGGGAAACAACAATGGATCCCGAAAATAGAATGACAATAAAAGTTGCAGTTGATGATGCTGTGGAAGCAGATGAATTATTTACTGTTCTTATGGGTGAAAAAGTTGAACCACGTCGTGAGTTTATAGAGGCTCATGCAAAAGAGGTTACTAATTTAGATATTTAGGACGATATTATGACTGATGAAGACCAACCAAAGGATAAATATATTCGAGCACTCGAATCAGAGATGAAACGTTCATTCATAGATTACTCTATGAGTGTTATTATGAGCAGAGCTCTCCCTGATATCCGTGATGGACTTAAACCAGTTCATAGAAGAATACTATATGCAATGAATGATATGGGACTTACATATAACAAACCACATAAAAAATCTGCTCGTGTTGTTGGTGAATGTTTTGCTAAAGATACCTTAGTTTTAACTAATAAAGGTTTAATACCCATACAAGAAATAAAAAAAGGAAATAAAGTATATACTCAAAACAGTCTTGAAAAAGTAAAAGAACTTTATATAATGCCTAAACGGGAATTATTAAAGTTAAAATTAGAAAATGGATTAGAAAATAAAGTTACAGAATCCCAAAAATTTAAGGTTTTAACAAAAGATTGGGAATTTAAATGGAAAGAAGCAAAGGATTTAAAAAAGGACGATTTTATTGTTATAAAATATCAATACCCAAACATTAAAAAATATGTTGAATTTGATAGTAGATTAAATAAAAAATTACAAAACTTAAATGAAAATATTGGCTATATTTTAGGTATTTTTTTATCAGATGGATGGATAACAAAAGATTATGGTACAAAAAAACATTCTAGGATCTCTTTTTATGGTGGGACAAGTAAAGAGATAGCAGAAAAAGTATCTCAAATAATTGAAAAAGAATTTGAATATAAACCAACTATTGAAGTAAAAGAATACAAACTTAAATCAAAGGAAAAAAATTATATTTACACGGTTAGAATTAATAGGAAATGGATTAATGAATTTTTTATATCAAATTTTAATCTTGAAAATGTAAATGCTCTAACCAAAAAAATACCAAAACAAATCTTTAATTCACCGCAAAAAGTAATATATTCATTTATTTCGGGTCTAATAGACGGAGATGGATCCGTACATAAAAACAGGAATATGATACATTATGGATCAATCTCAAGAGAAATGATTAACCAGTTAATGCTCCTACTTCAACATCAAGGAATCTTTAGTTCAAAACATTTTTCAAAAAACTTAAGAACTCATTTTATCGACGATAGAAAGATTGCCGATCGACATACGCTTTATAATTTGGAAGTACATGGAAATGACGCTGTAGAACTTGCAAAAAATCTCTGCTTAAAAAACACTAGGAAAAATATTTTAGTTAAAAGACTTGCAAAAGATAAAGTGACAAAAAGAGAAGCATGGTCCAAATATGATATAATACCTTATGCAGGAGAACATATTTTTGAGGAGTTAAGTACTAACCATTTGGGTGGTGGATGGTATAAAAATATTAATGAAGAGAAATTTAGAAGTGGAGTTAAATATCCCACTGGTTGTAAAATAAGATATTCAAGTGATTTAAAAGATAAATCATTACATCTTAGTCAAATAAATAAATGGGGAATTAAGGATAAACTTGAAAGAATAGGATCTGATTTAAATTATTTCATTGAACATCTACTTAATGATAAAATCACTTTTATAAGGGTATCCTCAATAGAGAAAACCGAACCTGAAGTAACATATGATATCCAAGTTGAAAATGACCATGAATTTGTAGCAAATGGAATGGTTTCACATAATTGTCTAGGTAAATATCACCCCCATGGTGATCAAGCAGTATATGATTCGATGGTTCGCATGGCTCAAGATTTCTCACTTCGCTATCCACTTGTTGATGGTCAAGGTAATTTTGGTAGTATCGATGGTGATAGCGCGGCTGCAATGAGATATTCAGAAAGTAGACTTTCAAAAATATCTCAATATATGCTTCAAGATATTGAAAAGGATACAGTTGACTGGATTGATAATTTTGATGGAAGTCTCCAAGAACCAGTGGTTCTCCCAGCAGTTATTCCCAATCTTTTAATAAATGGTACTTCAGGAATTGCAGTTGGAATGGCTACAAATATGCCTCCACATAACTTGAGTGAGGTAATAGATGGAACAATCCAGGTTATTGAAAATCCTGAGATTTCTACTTCAGAAATAATGGAGACAATAAAGGGCCCGGATTTTCCAACTGGTGGGATTATATATGGAAGGGGAGGGATTTTACAAGCATACTCAGAAGGTAGAGGTTTAGTTCGACTAAGAGCGAAAACTCACATTGAAGGGGAGGAAAAAAAGAAATTAATTATTACTGAGATTCCCTATCAAGTTAACAAATCAAATCTCTTGAAAACAATTGCTGACCTTGTAAAAAACAAAAAGATAGAAGGCATTTCTGATCTAAGAGATGAAAGTGATAGAGAAGGAATGCGTATTGTTATTGATCTAAAGCGAGATGCAATTGAAGATGTTGTATTATCACAACTTTTTAAACATACCGAGATGCAAAGCACCTTTGGAGTAAATAACCTAGCAATAGTTGACGGTCAACCTAAGACACTTAACTTAAAGGAAATAATAGAACATTTCATAAAATATCGTGTTTTAGTAATAACTAGAAGGACAAACTATGAGCTTCAAAAAGCAAAGGAAAAGATTCACATTTTAGAAGGTTTCATGATAGCCCTCAAAAATATTGATGAAGTAATCAAAATTATTAGGGGAAGTAGAACCGTTGATGAAGCAAAAGAAAAACTAATGAAAAGATTTGAATTTTCAGAAATTCAGGTAAAAGCAATCCTTGATTTGAGACTTCAAAAATTAACGGGTATGGAAATTGAAGCTGTAGAAAAGGATTATAAAGAAACAAAAGAGCTAATCAAAAAATTAGAGGAACTTCTCAGTGATAAGGCAAATATTTTAGGTGTGATTAAAGAAGAGCTTTCTCAAATAAAACAGCAATTCGGAGATGAAAGAAGAACTGGTATTGTAGAAGGAGAAATTGATATAGAAATTGAAGATCTAATTCCTGTAGAAGATGTAGTAATTACAATTACTGACAGTGGTTACATAAAGCGCATTCCATGTGAAACCTATAAAACTCAACACAGAGGTGGGAAAGGACTTAAAGGAATGAAAACAAAAGAAGAAGATATTGTTGTTGATTCATTCATCACATCAACTCATGATTACATAATGTTTTTTACAAATCACGGGAAAACTTTTTGGATTAAGGGATATAAAATACCTGAAGGTAGTAGACATCATAAGGGAAAGGCAATTATAAATCTACTTCCAAGACTTGAGGAAGGAGAATATGCAGAAACAGCAATTCCTATACATGAGTTTGATGATGAGCACTATTTAGTGTTTGCTACAAAAAAAGGAATTATTAAAAAAACAGTTTTATCTGCATATAGTAACATAAGAGTAAATGGTATTAGGGCAATTAATCTTGATGAAGATGATGAACTTATCTCTACTAGACTTTCTGATGGAAAACAAACAATTATGATTGCTTCTGCAAATGGACAAGCATGTCGTTTCAATGAAGAAGAAACAAGACCCATGGGTAGAGTTACTAGAGGCGTTATTGGAATTAGGTTGGGTAAAGGAGATAAAGTTGTATCTATGGCAGTTGTTGGAGAAGAAGGAAACCTTCTAACTATTACTGAAAATGGATTTGGTAAACGCTCACCAATCCAGGAATATAGAAAAACCCATAGAGGTAGTAAAGGGGTTAGAACTATTATTACGAATGAACGAAATGGAAAAGTAATGTTTGTTAGAGAAGCCTCTGATGAAGATGAAATTCTTCTAACAAGTAAGGACGGAATGATGGTAAGAATTCCTGTTAAAGACATTAGGATTCAAGGAAGAAACACTATGGGTGTAAGAATTATGAGGCTTAACGAGGATGATAAAGTAGTTTCAGTATCAAAAATTATGAAAAATGATGAAGATATTGAATGCATTATTGACGAAGAAAAACAACAAGACTAGTATTATATTTAAATTATAAAGATTTTTAAAATAAAAAGAGAAAGGATTTTTTTATTAATATGTCCCTTCATTGCATGGTTCATATGGGTTGAACGCTGGATCTCCCCATAAATTGACCTGGAATACAGTTGCATATTTTTCAACGGGGTGGTGAGATATTCCACTAGACGCTGTATATCTTGAATTCTGTATATCATCCTGAATATCTTGTGGTATGCTTGGATGAATATTTAGAACTGGTTTCCATCTGAAAGCATCGAAAAATGTTGCTGGTAAGAATAGATTTTTTCCATCTCTTAGAGCCCTGCCTATTGAGACGTCATCATCAAAGAGTTCAAGTACAACTTCTTCGAAGATAAACTGGTTGAAATTAACTGGTGGATATACTCCTCTTAATTTCCAATCAAGATATGCTTTTACAAATCCTGCAATTCCAAATCCTACTCCACCATTGAAATTTAGTCGTGGTTCTAATGCACCATAAAATGCTGAATACGTTGTTGGAGATACATATGCATTTACACCTGCATGTAAGTATGCATTTGCAAGATTGTTATGAGGTAACATTCCATCTATTTTTCCAGATCCACATCCTTCAGCAAGCACAACTGAGGGTCCACAATTGAATGCAGATACCTCTCTTACACTAAATCCCCCTTGTCTGTCAAGCGTGGTACGAGGTATTAGCCCAATTGGAATATAACGAATAAACAAATCAAAAAATGGTCCTCCAAGTGTATGCAACAGGATGTCACCAAATCCCTTTTCAAAGTAAATTGCATGACCGTCACATAGCAAGAAATTACTGTTCTGCTCAAGCTCACCTCCGATACAAAGTTCTGAACTGTCACCAAGCAATGTTTGTATATACCATTTTGGATTGAACAAATCACGTATGCCTGAATAACCCTGTCGCCATTTTACTCTTAGAGCTGGGAAGAATAGAAAATTTGCTAATCCATCTTTCTTTAATTCTATTAGAGCCTGAGTAGTAAATCCTTTATTTTGTGCTTGACCTTTTTCTGCAGTTCTTACATTAAAATCTCCACTTTCAAGGTATTCTTTTACTCGTTTTACAAGGAAGAACTTTTCCCCACTTGGGAATTTCATTGGATCAGGGTGACCAAGTATTTGTTGAATCATATTAAATATAGGTAATCTTTGAACATCTGCGCCTGCACCAACCATAAATGCAGCATTATCCTTCCAATCACCTAATGATTCAATAACCTCATCATAAAATACTGTTCTAGCAATCAAGGCGCTAGCATCTTGAATATCAAAACCAATGATACGTCCGACAATGTTTTCTGCTTCTGGATATTCTGAGTATATGTCATCTTCCAAATAATCAGGATGAGGTGTTGTGAGGAAATATCTTGTTGGATCAATATTTCCATAGATAAAATCACTTGGTGTATTTGTCCCATATGTACCTGCTGCAGCTTTAGTAAAAGGATCATTATGCGGGCTACGATAATAATAATGAGGCACCATATTTGTATCGCCTACGATTGCAATATATAATGGGTTCTCGTAGCAGTCCTTTTTCAAAAATTCAACTGAGTCAGTTATATCAATTTCCCTTATTTTTGCAATTAATTTATTTAGAGGGATATGTATATTTTCATATACATGCTGATTAACAAGAGGCATTAATATTGGGTTAAACCATGGTTGTGCATTACCAGGTAAATTTTTACCATCAAGCTTTACATGATCATCATTTGAAAAAGCAAACTCTGGTTTTGCAAATATAATTCCTTCATGATATGCGGTAAGATAGGGTGCGATTGATGAGAATTGCGGCATAACTGGATAATATGGATCACTTAGTTCCTCGATAGTTACAGCCAATTCAAAATCTGCAGAATCAAGAATATGGAATTGCCCATTTAGCATCACTGAATGTTCTTCTCCACCAGAGTCATATAGCAATGTTTCAAAACGAAATTTATCTTCAACAATATTTCCATTATCATCTAATATCGAGGGATATGCAGTTGTTCTACAATAACCAGTTAAACTACCTCCAACAATAACATCATCACCGAAATCTTCTATATATCTGGG
>Ga0209427_10005590_pt1 | contig 14417 bp, 9 predicted proteins | sample DeeMarSWOR136_30_FD_187465 | JGI IMG/M metagenome (GOLD analysis project Ga0209427, IMG submission 187465) | Marine sediment microbial communities from White Oak River estuary, North Carolina - WOR-1-36_30 (SPAdes) (version 2) | ecosystem: Environmental > Aquatic > Marine > Intertidal zone >... | reverse complement strand
AGAAAAGAAAGGATTATTGGAATCTTACCTGAGCGATCCGACAGCTAAGAGGGGTGGAAAAAGAAAACGAATCTACAAACTGACTCCCAGTGGTATCATGGCTTTGATAGAAATCAAGACAATCACGGATGAGGCCTGGGATGGGGTGCCTCTTAAAGTCCTTAAGGAAGAATTGTGACCAAAAAAAAATTCAAGAATCCGCCCAGATTTGCTGAATGGATTCTGAGCTGTATCTATCCTGATAGAGGAGACTTCACTTCTGTGGGAGATTTTCGGGAAGAATTCTTTGAGGTTTATCAATCATCGGGTCCTTTCAAAGCCGATCTCTGGTACTGGATGCAAATCGCCAAATCCATCCCGAGCTTTATAAGGAATAAAGGTCATTGGAACATCATCCTGTTTTACAACTATCTTAAAACAGCATTCAGAAACATCAAAAGACACAAAGGATATTCATTCATTAATATAACCGGTCTTGCACTGGGGTTGGCGTCCTGTTTTCTTGTTACGGGCTTAATTATATATGAGTTGAGTTATGACAATTTCCATGAAAATTCTGCAAATATTTACAGAGTCAACCAGGATTACACCAGGCGAGGAAGACAATTTTATGAATCTTGGACGAATCACAAACTGATGCAGATGCTGATAAATGACTACCCGGAAATTATTCATGCGACCAGAATAAACAGGGCTGATTCTTCCTTAGTCAGCAATGGCGAGAAATCGTTTTATGAAAGAAATTTAATAACCGTAGATAACGCCTTTTTTCAAATGTTTACTTTTCCCTTTATCAAGGGGGATAAAAGAACGGCACTGACAGAACCGAACTCGATAGTCATCACAGAAGAAATTGCATCAAAATATTTTCCTGATGAAGAACCGATGGGAAAGCTGCTTAAAATAGACAATGAATACGATTATTTGATTACTGGAGTAGTTAAAAATACTCCTCCCAATTCAAGATTCCAGTTTAATATGGCAGTACCGCAGAAAAAAGCTATGTATGATCTTCCTTGGAGCGCTATGTCAACAATAACATATATTCAGTTAAATCCAGAAGTTACCGCAGATGAGTTTAACCGTAAGATTGGAGATTTTATTCAAAAACAAATCGTTGAAGAAGATTTACAAATTCAACTGTTTCTCGAACCTCTTGAAGAACTTCATCTATCCCGGTATGCGGGTTCTCTCAGGCACACTTTATATATGTATTCACTATGTGCTTTTGCGATTCTATTAGTTGCCTGTGTAAATTTCATAAACCTTTCCACGGCGTGTTCTGCAGGCAGGGCAAAAGAAATCGGTATTCGAAAAGTGGTTGGGGCATTTCGTAATAATGTTGTTTTCCAGTTTCTGGGCGAATCGATGTTATTAAGTTTTATTTCCCTTTTTGCCGCATTAGTGCTGGCAGGTTTATTGTTTCCAGTATTTAATAATCTCATAAATATGAATGCAGCAGGCTTCACATTTTTATCTTTAATGACACCTGGTGTTGTTCTGGTGATGATCGGCGTTGCAATTTTTACAGGGTTTGCCGCAGGCTGCTATCCAGCAATTGTATTATCAGGATTCAGTCCGGTAAAAATAATTAAAGGGCATCTTGACAGAGGCTCCAAGGGATTCGCCTTGAGGAAAATTTTAGTCGTAGTGCAGTTTGGTTTTTCAATTTTTCTGATTATCGGGACAGTTGTTATCTTCAATCAATTGAGTTTCATGAAAAACAAAGAGATCGGATATAACAAAGAACAAATTGTGACCATACGCCTTCGAAAAGGCAGCGAAAAATTCTATCCCCGCTTCAAAAATCAACTGCTTATGGATTCAAGAATTATAAAAGTTGGCGGAATATCGACCCAGCTTCCCTATTTTTGGGAATGTACAGATAATAATGACTGGGAAGGTAAAGATCCTGATCAGCATGTCGTTGTTGGCAATTGTCATATCGATTATGATTTTCTTGAAACCCTTGGTATTGAGCTTGTTGAAGGACGCAATTTCTCAAGGGATTTTTCAACCGATGCTAATTATTTTATTGTTAATGAAACGCTGGCAAACATAATGGGGATATCGTCTGCCATTGGCAAGAGACTGACATTAGTGGGGCAGACAGGAAATATTATAGGCGTCATGAAGGATTTTATTTTTTGGCCTCTTGATAGTCAGATTAAGCCGCTTGCATTTATGCTTGGTCCTGATAAGGTGCGATTTGTTTCAATAAGAATTAAAAAAGAGAATATTGCGTCAACTTTAGGTTTTATTGAGAAAACATGGAAACACACAGTTCCGATGTTCCCATTTATTTACAGTTTCTTGGATGAAGATTTTAATGAAAGTTTCCAGGCGGAAGAATCATTGGGCAGACTCCTGACAACCTTTGCATTCATTTCAATTTTCATCTCCTGTCTTGGCCTTTTGGGGCTGGCTTCTTACACGGCCCAACAGCGAACGAAGGAAATCGGTATCAGAAAAGTGTTAGGCGCTTCGGCTTCCGGAATCATCATGATGCTCTCTCAAGAATTCACAAGGTGGGTCGTAATCGCCAATGTTATCGCCTTCCCTGTGGCCTATTTTGTGATGAGTCGCTGGCTTCAGAATTTCGCTTACAGAACAACCCTAAGCCTTTGGGTCTTTATCCTGTCTGCGCTCTTGGCTCTTGTCTTGGCCATGCTCACAGTCTCCTTCCAGGTCTTCAAAGCCGCCACGGACAATCCGGTCGATTTCCTGCGGTATGAATGAGTATTTATAGCTGAAACTTGAAACTCCAATAAGGATTTAATAGTGGAATCCAAATCCCCCGAAGCCCTGGCTTACCGCGCTGAGATCGCAATGATACCAAAAGAAAGAGATTGCCACGCCCTTGGGGCACGCCATAACAATTGAAAAAACCTGTTTCGTTTATAATAGCTAAATGGACGCTTCTTCGGGGTAAAAAGGTGGCAACCTGAGGTTCGTTCCTATTAGAAAAGCTCCAGTCCTGCTGAGAAAAAAGGGCGGAGCTTGCTGGAGCTGAGTGGAGCCCCATAATCCGTGATGTAACCAAGACCGGCGCCGCCGAAAAGGGAAAATCCTGGGGAAAGTTTCAGGCTTAATGAGGTCCGTAGCATAGTGACATGCTGGTCGACTTCTCCCCTGAAATGACGGAACAGATTCTCGTTGTCCAGGTACATGTAGCCGACATCCGTGTTCAAAGTGAGATCACCCAGAGGGAACCAGACCCCGTAGAAGAAGGAGTAGGCAAGGGATTCGTTGATGTCTCTGCAGAGGTTGATGCCGCCCACCGAGACGATGGAATAGACTCTTTTGATGACGAATTTCGCGCCGCTGTTGACTCCGCTGATATTGCTGGCCCAGTTGGTCCATCTGATCCGACCGTCATACTTGGAGATGTTGAATACGCCAATGGGTGTGCCGTATGTTTCATGGGAGTAGTTGACCAATCCCAGCTGGAGTCCATCCAACTCTCCGGCAACATTGAAGAGCCCTATCTGGACTCCTCCGGATGTGCCAGCGATGTTAAATATCCCCAACTGGAGGCCGGAAAGCCTTTCTCCAGCCACGTTGAATACACCCGCCGCCTGGACTCCCCTCAGCGTTTCTCCGGCTACGTTGAAAATGCCGGCGCCTTGAAGGCCGTCGCAATCTCCTCCCGTGACATTGAAGATTCCGGCAGCCTGCAGCCCTTCGAACCTTTCCCCGGTGATGTTTATGATCCCTGAAGCCTGCACTCCCTGGCAGCTCTCTCCGACGATATTAAACACAGCACCCGATTGAACTCCCTGGAACATATCTCCGCCGACGTTCATGAACCCTCCGGCCTGCCAGCCCTTGAAGCTCTCTCCAACCACATTGAATAACCCGGTTATCTGAATCCCCTGAAAATTATCTCCGGCAACATTGAAGAGTCCTGAAGACTGAAGACCGAGAAAGTCCTCCCCGCTGACGTTTATCGCTCCGGATAGCTGGAAGCCGGAGAATTCATCACCGGTCACGGCAATAAGCCCGGCCACCTGGCCGCCGATGAAATCGGACCCGCAGACACCAGCCAGCCCGGCCAGCTGGAATCCCTTGATATCATCCTCCACTCTTGATACCCCCGCGGCGATATCCAGCCCGTGGACCTGGCCTACATGTCCGTAAAGCAGGGATAGGTTGATGTTGGTCGTGTCGTACTTGGACTGGTTGATGGAGAGGGGATGGAAAATAGAGAAATTCACCAAGTAATGCTTTGCCCGCGGTCTTGAGTGGAGTTCTTGGGGCATTAGAAAGAAGAACAGGACGAATATTAGACATAAGGCCGCAATCCCCTTATTTTTCATCGAAAACTCCTTGGTATAATTCTCTCAAGTATTATAACGGAAAAAACGGCTTTATGGTTCACGACCTCACCCTGAATTCTCAAAATTGACCGTATGCTTCCCCTGTGGTATAAACAACCAGAAATTCGCTAATGAATATTGCGGTTACAGGCGCCAGCGGCCATATCGGAGCCAACCTTTGCCGGGAGCTTCTCCGACAGGGACATTCTGTCCGGGCTCTGGTCCACAGGACCGACCAGGGGATCAAAGAACTCCCCTTGGAGTTTGTGAGGGGCGACCTGATGGACCCCTCCTCACTTTCACTGTTGGTCCGGGACGTCGACATCGTTTTTCACCTGGCAGCCGTGATATCCATCCAGGTCAAAAAGAAGGAAGAGATTTTCGAAAAAAATGTTAGTGGAACCAAGAATATCCTTAAAGCCGCCAAAAAAGAAGGAGCGAGAAGATTCATCCATTTCAGCTCCATCCATGCTCTTGATCCTCTGCCTTTTGACCGAACGCTGGATGAGAGCCGGCCTCTGGCCTTGGAAGACAGGGTTGAATACAGCCGGTCCAAAGCCCTGGCCGAACTGGCTGTTCAGGAAGCCGTGAAGGAAGGGCTGAATGCCGTTATCCTCAACCCGACTGCGGTCATCGGTCCTTTTGACTACGCGCCTTCATTGCTGGGCCGGGCTTTGATCCTGATATATCAGGGAAAGATCCCGGCTCTGGTTCATGGGGGCTACGATTGGGTGGATGTCCGGGACGTTGTTCAGGCGTCTGTGGCATCCGTGGAAAGAGGCAAAAAAGGAGAGCGTTATCTTCTCTCCGGGTACTGGAAGACTCTGGGCGAGCTGGCTGAGCTGATATATGGGATCAGCGGAAGAAGATACAGAAAGATGACCTGTTCAGCCGGATTAGCCAGGGTCGGCCTGCCTATCCTCTGGCTTTACTGTCAATTGAACGGCTCTCAGCCGCTGTACACCAGAGATTCGCTGCGGATTCTTCAAACCGGGCATAAGGAGATTTCCTGTGATAAGGCAGTAAGATGCCTGGGATTCAATCCTCGACCGATAGAGGAGACACTCAAGGATACTTTCGAGTGGTTTGAGGCTAACGGCTTTATGGATTGAGACGTTTATGGTTGAAAAGACATTTTATGCGCTGGTGTACGCCTGGACAGGTTTTGGCCTGTTGCTTTTCCCTCTGCTATTGAAGATTCCCGCGCCTTACGGACGCCATTCCAGGCCAGGATGGGGTGTCATGGTTTCCGGTCGTCTGGGATGGTTCCTGATGGAGCTTCCTGCCCTGGTTGTCTTTGCCTCTTTTTTCCTGGCCGGGCCGCTCGAGCAGGGTGCTGCAGCCTGGCTTTTCTTTGGATTATGGATGTTGCATTACACGAACAGGACTCTGGTCTTCCCCTTCCGCCTTAAATCCGAGGAGAAGAGAATGCCAGCTGTGATTGTCTTAATGGCCTTTGTCTTCAATTGTGTCAACGGATTTTTCAACGGGTACTATTTTGGGTTTCTGGCTCCTGCCTATGCTATGAGCTGGTTCAATGACTCCCGGTTTATAATCGGAGTATCCCTGTTCTATATTGGCCTGGCCATGAACTGGAGGTATGATCATATTCTCCTTGGACTGAAAAAGACAGGAGGCATGCGGCATGTGATTCCCCATGGCGGCCTGTTCCGGTATGTGTCCTGCCCGAATTACCTGGGAGAGGCGGTAGAATGGGGGGGATTTGCCCTGATGGTCTGGTCTCTCCCGGCCCTGTCTTTCTTTGTCTGGACAGTGGTCAACCTCGTGCCCAGAGCGCTGGACCACCACCGCTGGTATAAAAAGCAGTTTGAGGACTATCCTCCTCGGAGGAAAGCCCTGGTTCCCTTCCTGATTTAAGTCAGCATGAGCAGAATGCACGAGATAAGATAAACAGGAGGAAGAGATGTTTTCTTCAGGCATAAAAACGTATAAAGGGTGCCTCAAGTCAATGGCCCTGGTATTTTTGTTCCTGGCTCTCTGGACATTTCCCTTAAACGGGCATTCGACAAAAGCCAGGTTTCACATTCTCATAGATACAGATGCAGCTGCGGACGACCTTCGGGCCATCTGCTTTTTCCTCGCTTCACCGGAATTTGAGATCCTGGCCATCACCACTTCGGATGGAGCTCTTTCGCCTGAAGAAGGGCTGCTCAAGGTCAGGGCGCTCCTTAAAAGTCTAGGTCATGAGGGGATACCTACCGCTCTGGGCAAGGTTGTTCAAAGAGAAGCACCTTCCTGGAGAAGCTTCTGTCAGGGAATTCAGTGGGGGGATGAGGAAAACATCAGGATTGGGGATAAAATGAAGGCTGTCGACCTGATTCTTAATGCTTTAGAAGACGAGCCAGAACCGGTCATCGCTGTCTGTTTAGGGGCGCTGACCAGTATGGCTCAGGCGTTTGAAACAAATCCTCAAATCAAAGACAGGGTTTCACGAATAGTCTGGTATAACGACAGTGTTGACCCTCTCTCGGGAACAAACTCTGACATCGACAGGAAGGCAGCTCAAGCTGTCATTTCAGCCGGGATTCCCCTGGAAGTGATCAGCAACAGCGGGGAAAATGGCTTTGTTTTTGATGCGGGGATTTTGAAATCAATCCAGACAGTCCCTTCGCCCTACGCCGAGAGAATAGTTTCTTCCCATGATGATAAGGATGTTTGGAGAAGGATAGAATCAGGACACCTCAGATTATGGGACGATCTGCTTCCGGTCTATCTTCTGTATCCTGAAATGTTTGAATGCGGAACCAGCGATGAGACGGACCGAATTAAACTGTGTATTCCCCGGAGATTGGAAGAGATCAAGACGGGATTTCTGGAGATATTGAGAAGCCGTGATGACGTCAAGAGCCTGGTCTTCACCGGCTTCCCGGATTCACCCGAGTTGTTTGCCGCTGATGTCCGTCCCTGTATGGATGGAATCATCAAGAAGCACGGCAAGGAGGAGTGGCGGGTGGGGGTGCTCACCAATGAACTGCACGGGCATCTGGGCATCTATTCGATCATCGGAGCCAAGATGGGCATGAGAGCCCGCCAGTACTTCCATATCGGCGTGGATGATATTTCGGTGGTTTCTTTTGCGGGAAGCACCCCTCCGCTAAGCTGCATGAACGATGGTCTGCAGGTCAGTACCGGAGGCACGGTCGGACACGGGCTGTTTGCTGTCTCTCCGGAACTTCCTTATCGTCCTGAAGCTATTTTTATCTTCAAGGGAAGGACTGTGCGGATCAGATTGAAAGACCCATATTGGGACATCGTGAAAAGTGATATCCAGAAGGGAGTGGAGTTGTACGGGAGCGGTACGGAGGAGAACTGGAAATATGTCCGGAGGCTGGCACTTCAATACTGGCTGGAATGGGACAGGCGGGAGATTTTTCAGCTTGAAGCAATCGATTAAAATTCAATAACCGTCTATTTACTGATTCATCTCACCTAAGGAGATAAAATCTCAAGAACAAGCCTCAGGATTACACCGCGAAGAACAGGGCGGCAACTGCCCGGGGCAGTCCATGCAGGATGGCAGGAGCCACGATGCTTCCGGTCTTCTCCCGGAGATAGCTGTATGCCATTCCGATAAATACGGTCCAGAATCCCCACGGCCAGGCAAAGCCGAATTTCCCGAGAAAAGGATTGAAGTCGTTAAAGATATGGGCCATGCCAAACAGCAGCGAGGTAACGATGATTCCCCAGCCCCATTTGACACCGAAGAAGCGATGGGGACGTCCAAAGGCTCTGTTGAGACGGGACTGGATATACCCCCGGAAGAGCATCTCTTCTCCGAGGCCGACAAAGAACAGGAAATAAATGAAGCCCAATATCCTCTTTCCGATGTCTGCTCCTGCGGCTGAAGGAATGGCAAAAAAGAGAAAAAGAGCACCGAGAGCCACAGTCTCGCCGGCTGTCGGTTTTTTTCTCAAGAGCAGGGCAAATACGAAGAGCAAGGCCAGGTAAATACCTGAAAGTATGAAGGCGCCGTCCCATTTCTGCCAGTCCAGAAAATTGAAAGCTGAGCTGGCCAGAAGGATGGGAAGCAGACAGATGAGAGTCACCTGGAGATGATATTTCATGTTCTTGAATGAAATCCCGTAGGCTGCGAAATCCCTGCGGGTCAGGGCTAACAAAAGCAGCGATATGGCGATCATCGTGGTGTGGTTCAGGAAGGGATGGCCCAGGTGGGTGCTCTGCCATTCCGAAAGGTCAGAAGCCTGTATCAAGCTGACGATCAACAGGACCAGAACAAGAACACAGATCACCTCAAGGATGGCTTTAACTTTAGATCGAGTTGTATTCATTTGAGTTCACCTATTCTTTAGAATTGAGGGAAATGGATAATTCACTTATATCATACAATTTGGTTTGACTGGAGAAAAAAGGATTATTTGTTCACTAAAAGTTTTTAAAGTGATGAATATTCAGTGTTTCAGGAAAAATTCCACAATATCTTCTTGCATTTCAGGGGATATTGTGTGCCCCACACCCGGGTAGGACACAAATTTAGCGTTGAGGCCCGCTTCCTTGTACATTTGTGCAGCCATTTTAAATCGATTTTGGAGCGACTTGCCGAATAGGTCATTGATCAGGGTCTCATCTTCTTTATCATATCCATCCCTGAACAAGACTGAATCATTGTCGTCTTCCTCTCCTAAAAAAAAGTACATCGGGATTCCTTTGATTTGCTCCCTGTTGACTTCTGAACCGGCCAATTCAGATAAATCGAAAATACCGACCGGATAACGGAGTTTTTTTCCTTTGAATTCTGAGACAGGAGCCAGAGGCCAGCCTCCCGGAGATCCGCAGGCAACTGCCTGTACCCAATCCGGATGAAGGACTGTAAACCTGTTGACAAACATACCAGAAGCTGAAAATCCAAAAAGGAATATCTTCTTATCAATATTTATCGCTTTGTTTTTGAGTCTTTCCCTGGCATTTTTTATCATCTCGATCAATTGAAGGTCTAAGCGTCTCAGTTCGGGGCGGTCGATGAATAGAGCGTCCCGGTCAAGGGCGTGGGTATATACTTTCCAGTCAGTTTTTGGCCGAGGAAAAATCGGGACCAAAACAGGCGTTCCCAGTTGTTCGGCAAGTTCTCTGCCTCTTAAAATCTCGTTTTTTGCTTTTTCCTCGTGTATCCTGACCAAGTCAGAAGCGAATCCTGTATTGTTGGGAATGACCAGCAATCTGTTTTTCTTTATTACGTCAGGCTCAAACAGGAGATACGGCCAGTGGAATTTGTCTTCAGGTCCTGGGGTGACTTTTAGACAGCGGACTTCTTCCAGCGAACGAACCCAGGTTATGTTTCCCTTCAGTCCTAAATTGAGGGCACCAAACGCCGCGCGAGTAAAATCGACTATGAGCTGATACTCTCCACCGTTTAGCAGGATCTCCTCTTTATTCTCTATATTTCTCCCGGATGCTTCGAAAGAGATATCTTGTGTTGAAGTCACAATCTTGATATGGATATTTCCGATCAGGGCTCTATTCCAGACATCTACAGATACAGATTTTGCATCACCTTCCGGTATCAGAAATTCCATGGAAGTCATTTTATTTTTAAGTTTTGAGAAATACCGGAAAGCCAGCGTTATATTGTATTTTTCTTCAAGAAGGCGCTGATGATTCTGATTCAATCCTGTTTTTATATGGTGTCTGAAGTATCCGATGGGCATAACGACTGAAATTATGATAATAATTAACACCGAGCCTGTAATAAGCCATTTCCTCATTTGTGAGTTAAACCTAGAAATTTCCTTTTATGGCATTATTCTTGTCAAGGGAAATAAATCGGAATTTATGAATTTGAGCTTAGAAATCTGCTTGGACATAAGGAAAAAATACTTCTTTTAAATGTAACATGATCAATTCAAAAAAATGTTTATTTTGAGTTTTGCAGGGCTTTGACCGCATCGAGAACTCTATAGCCCGATTCAAGCTCTCTTCCGGATTTCAGGAGGATCTCTCTGATCTCCTGCGGAGTCAGTCTCGGGTTCAACTCCTTCATCATGGCGATGACTCCGGAGACCATGGGTGCGGTTCCCGAGACTCCCCAGGTCATGGGAAATTTGGATTCGTCGATGAAATTTGTCCCGATAACATACACATATTCACTGCCTTTGTAATAGTGAGCGAATTCGATTGGTTTGGTGACGACCACATCCTTGCGCTCTCCCTGGTAATGGATATAGACCAGAGTCACGCCTTTTTTCGCGGCTTCCTCGATGGCCCGGTCAAAGTCTTCCTGTCTATCTGAAGGGAGAGGCTGATGGCTGATGCTGATGATATCCGCCCCGTTCTCCGCGGCATAATCAATGCCTTTGATATAGAGGTCAGCCTCCCCGTAGCGGCCTCTTCCGCAGAACCTCACGGGCATGACCTTGACATCCGGAGCAATCCGCACCAGCTCCTGGGCCATCCAGGTGCCGTGTCCGAGCCCGGTTTCAGGGTCGAAAACAGGAGCACCCTCGAGGACACTTCCCGGCCTGACCACCCGGTCTATGAGGCTCCAATCCTCTGGCTCAAACATATGATCCAGGATCGCTACCGTCACACCTTTTCCGGTGGCGATCTTCTGTGCTTTGGATACATTCAATACTTTCCGCGCCCATTCACCGTCAACCGTCGGCTCGAGTCCCATTATCAGAGCCGCGTCAAGACAGCTGCCTTCGAAGGTTTCAACGATTTTGTGGTTATTTTCCTGAAGCTGTTTCTCTTCTTGCCTGAGGACTTCTTGGTTTAGGACAGGCCAGGCTCTCAGCCAGTCTTCATCATCTCTCCACTTTACGTCGGATACCATCCAGATGATTTTTCTTCCTCTCTCCTGGAAGATGTTTCTGATTTCTTCAGGGGAGAGTTCAGGATATTTGCTTCTCAGCAGCACTGCGGCGCCTGCGACAATATATGACGGCTTTTCCAGGTTGCGGTTGATCAGAGACTCTGTTCCCCAGAGTCTATCTCCACCGACTTCGTCATGGAGGGCAAAAATATCGACAGGAATTTTCTTCCAGAAAGACAGGTTTCCCAGTTGATACATCATACCATGAGCTCCGACGATGACTGCCCCATTTTCTGAAGCTCTTTTTACGAATTCCTTCCAGCGGCTGTAATCCTTGTCCTTTTCCATCGGCCCGAAATAGGCCGGGAGAATGAAGACAATATCTCTTTCCAGGCATTTCTTTATAGAGCTGATGGCTTTATCGTAGTCTGCCTCATCGACAGATTGAGCGAAGAGAATGACCTGATGTTCAAAAATGGAGTTATCACCGGATAAAAAAGCTTCCGTCTCGATTCGAAACACGTCTGCTTCAGACGCCAGGCTCTGGACTTTTTTCACCCAGTCTTCGGCTCCCTCCATCCCAGCAGATACAATTCCTATTGAGACATTTTTTCCCCTAGACTCAGTCCAGGCGTGAGGGAAATTGCAGAAATTGCTGCTGAAATCCGGCGTTGGTTCAATCCTCTTAGAGCAAGCCGAAAAAACAATGAGTACAATTACAACACACAAGAAGTAGAGCCAGAGGCTACAACGGTTTTTTTCGATTTCCATATCCGTGTCTCCTGTGTTAGCACTTAAAATTATATCAATATGACAAAGATCCATAAAAGGTTTTAAAAGAAATAATCATACATCTGATCAGTTTAAAAGGAGTAATTTCCCATTTATCGCTATTCATCGTCTGCTGCAGTTTAGCCAGCAGATGTCTTTATTTACGGATGATGATCCCATCCCGAATCACGAGCTGCACTCTGGATAAGGCTTTCAGATCCTCCAGTGGATTGCCATCGATAACGAGAACATCGGCGATTTTCCCTCGTTCCAGAGTTCCGACATCATTGGCTATTCCGCAGACCCAGGCGGCGTCTCGAGTTGCTGCCATGATGACCTGCAGGGGAGTCATCCCTGCCTCTTTCATGAATTCCAGCTCTTGAATGGACATTCCGATCTCCGGGTAAGGAATGTAGCCTGCATCCGTGCCATAAACGGCCCTGCCGCCGGCTTTGACAAAGCGATTCAAATTTTCAATACACCCCGACCGTATCTTGTTTCCTGTAGCAGCCAGAGTCGTCACCCAGGAGACATTGGAATCCGCCATCCTTTGGATAACCTCCTCAGGCACAGGGTCCAATCCTGCGGTGTGAGCCATGTCATCGATTCCGCTTTCCAGGGCCTGGCACATGTCTCGCAAAGTCGTCACATGGGCCGACACCGGCTTGTTCCTCTGATGAGCTGTCTGGACGATGGCCGAGAGCTGTTCAGCAGAGAGAATCGAGCCTGCCCTCGACTCAAGGGCAACTTTGATAACATTTGCACCTTTGTCAATAAGGTTTGCTGTTTTTTCCCCGGCGTCCTGGACCGAGGTTATTCTCAAACCGATTGTTCCGGGCGGAAAGCCATCGGGGACTGTTAAAATCGGGCCCGCAGCGACCAGCCGGGCACATTTCGGATCACTGCTGAGTCTGTCACGGATAACAAAGGCATCCAGCTCGAAGGAAACGCCCAAATCCCGTACTGTTGTAATCCCTTCCTGGGCCCAGACTTTCAGGTTGAGGTCATGATAGCCGTTATGGACATGCGCATCGATGAAACCTGGAAGTATCGTCGAATCGTGGAGGTCGATGATGACCGCTTCCCGAGGTATTTCTATTTCATCTTTGGGGCCAACTGCGGCAATTCGATTTCCGTTTATCACAAGTGCAGCATCTTGGACCGGCTCTGAGCCGGTCCCGTCAATCAGTATCCCCAGGAGAACGTATGGTTTTGCCTCAGTGATTTGGGGAATGATTTCTTCGGGTCGGGGCTTGTTTTTTACAGGAAGAGCAGGAGGGCGTTTATAAAGATTTTGGACTTCTGGCTCCGAGAGGGCTCTGTCGTAAAGTCTGATCTCGTCCAGTGCTCCCACGAAGCAGTAGACATGCATGGGGAATGTTCCGATATAGAACTGATTGGCTCCGCTGGTGTTGATGTCGATTTCTTGTGTTGAGACTAAGATGCCATCGACATAATTGATGATTTTGCCATCTTCGTAAACCGAGCAGAGAAACTGCCAATCGTCTTTGACGGACGATTGAAAATCAACATTGTACCGAGGGTCGGACCTCCCGAAAGTGAAAGTGAACCAGTTGTTTTTTTCTCTGTCGGGGAATCCGTCTTCCATGATCCCAAAGGCCCGGCCGTCGAGGGGGATACCATAACAGGCAGCGAAATTCGGGAATTTGCTCTCATCGGTGTCGTATGATCTGGCCCACAAGGCCAGTGTCCTGTTCTGGTTTGACAGAGGGAGAGTCGCCATCCTGACCTTGATGAATGACCGCCCGTCCAGCTCCAAGGTTTTTCCGAATTTCCCTGGAATATATCTCTCAGACCCGACGATAAAGCTCGTGTTTTCGTTTCCCGAATAATCCTGGATATCCTCTTCGAACGGGAATATAGCCAGAATCCCTCTATTTAAATCATTTCGAGGATCAGCTTTCCGGCAAGAAAAGACAAAAAGTGAAAGCAAAAGGAGGACAATTATCAACAGGCAACTTTTTGTTCGAGAGATAATCATGGTAGACCTCCCTATATCCGGGACATGCAATCAATATAGAAGGAAAGATAAATTAAACAGCGTTTTGTTCGGGTCTTACTGCAATTGGCAAAAAGATCAACAACCTGTCATGTCCGGTGTCAAAAAATACTGACATCCGATTTGGACCAAGATTCGGGGAGCAGGTCATCTTGCCAGCAGTATCTTCTTACTTTTATTTATTCTTTAATTCATCAGGTTTCAACTCTTCGATAACCTTTGCATCCACCCAAAAGATGTTGCTGTCCCCATTCTCTGGACGATTGAGTCCATTTATTATTTCTTTATATTTTTTTTGTCTCTTCGAATAGGATACATCTGTCAATTTTCTTGCGCTCGTGAAAAACAAGTACTTACCGTCAGATGTAATACTCGGACATATCTCACGTGTACTCGTATTTATTTTTTCACCCATATTTAAAGCCTTTGTCCATGTGCCATCTTCTTTACGAAAACTAATGTACAAATCGGAATCGCCGAATCCATCAGGGCGATCAACTGAACAAAAAATCAGGTAACT
>Ga0209427_10005589_pt1 | contig 14417 bp, 9 predicted proteins | sample DeeMarSWOR136_30_FD_187465 | JGI IMG/M metagenome (GOLD analysis project Ga0209427, IMG submission 187465) | Marine sediment microbial communities from White Oak River estuary, North Carolina - WOR-1-36_30 (SPAdes) (version 2) | ecosystem: Environmental > Aquatic > Marine > Intertidal zone >... | reverse complement strand
TTGTCTGAAAGGTGTTTGATCTTGAAGGTATCGAGCACCAAACCGAGCCTCCTGAGATCAGTCCTCGCTTGCTCCGACACTTTCTCGGCGAACTCCAGTCGGTTGCTGTTCGCCTCCTCAGGGGCTAAAGTGGCCAAAACACCGCGCAGACTGCCTTCCAAGTTCTCTCTTGCAATCTGGGAGATGTCCGTGATGTTTCTACCCAAGAATCTTTCCAGCGCATTGGACAGACCCTCCTCTTCGCTCCCGGCAATCTTGACGTTCCCCATGGCTTCGATGTTTACGGGGATGAGTCCGTTCGTCAGGGCTCCCGTGAGTTCCAGGTCAATGGGAATGGTGGTCAAGGGCAACCGGGTGACCGATTCGATAATGGGAATCTTGAGACCTCTTCCGCCTTTGACGACCCGGTACCCGACCAGGGTCCCGTCTGCCTGTTTCCTCTTTCTCCCTGAAAAGACGAGCAACTCGTTCGGGTGACAAATCCTGAGGTTTGCTTTGATGAAAGCCAGAACAATAAGTGCGGCTACAGCCGCTATGGCGATCCATACACCTATCATGTCGGCACCTCCCAAGCATTGTCGATTTTCGATTGACGATTTCAGATTGAGTCTAGGCTGCAGGGCATTCGTCAATCTGCAATCTAAAATCGACAATCTTCTTCATATGGCCTTCGGGCCTCTTTCTAAGGTTCTAATCTTTATGCACTGGGGCAGATCCAGGACAAAGATTTTTCCGTCCCCGATACTTCCCGATCTTGCACCCTTGATGATGGCATCAATGGTCCGTTCCACAAAATCCTCATTCACAGCGATTTCAAGTCGCACCTTTTTGAGAAGATTGACCTCTTGCGCCACACCTCGGTACGTCTCCATATATCCCATTTGGTTACCGCACCCCAAGGCGTTGCTCACCGTCATGCTGTAGACCTCCTCCTCGAACAACGCCTGCTTCACATCAGGCAACCTGTGAGGCTGAATCATGGCAACAATAAACTTCATGCTCTCCCACCTCCTCGATCACGTGGTGGTAACCACCCGCAAACAGGAATCAGATGCAGTCGCACTGCGCACAGGGTTTCCTGTATAAAGGGCTAAGAAAACCAACTTGCTGATCTCATCAGCAATGAGCGTGCCGTCCGGAGCAACAACACAGATAAAGCATAAAATTCAGGGATATAGAAGGGAGGGAGGGGAGAAGGGCACAAACAAGAATACAACAGTTTTGTCGATAATTATGTAACTATCTACGAAATTGTCGTTTTTGGGGTATCCCAAGTTGTTTATTGGGCTTCCAGGCAGAGTTTGTGGAAGGACGCATCGATAGGGATGGGGTATTTGCCATCAAAGCAGGCAAGACAGAGGCTCTCCCTGGGAATGTCCGTTGCTTGGACGAGTTTGTCGATCCCCAGGTAACCCAGGCTGTTTAAACCGATAAAATCACAGATTTCTTCCACGGTCTTCTGTGCGGCAATGAGTTCTCCGCGGGTTGAGAAGTCGATACCGTAGTAGCAGGGAAAGCGATGGGGAGGACAGCTCACCAGCATGTGGATCTCCCGAGCGCCCACCTTGCGCAAGGTTTTAATCCTGGTCCGCGCCGTGGTTCCCCGAATAATGGAATCCTCTATGACCAAAACCCGTCTGTCTTTGAGGACTTCCTTGACGGGATTCAGTTTAACCTTCACGCCAAAATCCCTCATGCCCTGAGAAGGTTGGATAAATGTTCTTCCCACATAATGATTCCGGATAACACCCATCTCCAGAGGAAGACCGGACGCCTGGGCATAACCAATGGCCGCATAATTGCCCGAATCCGGGAAGGGCATGACCAAATCCGCCTCAACGGGAAATGCTTCAGAGAGCAGCTCCCCTTGCCTTTTTCGGAAGAGGTAGACATTCTGTCCGAAGACATTGCTGTCAGGCCGGGCAAAGTAGATGAGCTCAAAAATGCACTGCGCTTTTCTGGAAGGTTCTTCGGGTCGAATGCTCTTGATGCCTTCACGGTTGATGATGAGAATTTCGCCGGGCTCCACCTCCCGGATGTAGGTTGCTTCCACCAGGTCCAGGGCACAGGTCTCCGAAGTGATCACATATCCGGAGTTGAGCCGACCCAGGCACAGGGGCCTGAAGCCGTGAGGATCTCTCAAGGCGATGAGACTGTCCTCGGTCATGATGACCATAGAGTAGGCTCCTTTCACCTGACCCATAGCCTGCACCATGGCCTCCTCCAAACCTTTTCTCATCGCCTTGGCAGCCAAGTGAAGGACCACTTCGCTGTCCGAAGTGGTTTGAAAAATGGAGCCTTGGTTTTCAAGGCCTGCACGAATCTGTCGGGCATTTACCAGATTGCCGTTGTGTGCAATAGCGAGAGTCTTTCCTGCATGGCGGATCCTGAAAGGCTGTGCATTGACAAGAAGGGAGGACCCGGTTGTGGAATACCGCACGTGCCCCAGGGCCATGTGTCCCCTGAGTCTGTCAAGAACCTCTTCCTTGAAAATATCCGGTACAAGGCCCATGGCCTTGTGCTCCACCACGCGCTGGCCGTCTGAAACCACAATCCCGGCACTTTCCTGGCCTCTGTGCTGAAGGGCGTAAAGACCGAAATAGGTCAGTTTGGCGGCCTCTCCATGGCCGTAGACCGCAAAGATGCCGCATTCCTCCCGGGGACGGGTTTCCCAATGAGGATTCTCGATTGACGATTGTCGATTGAGCATTTTTGATTTCATGTGGATCGATTCAGAGAATGCTTCCGTTCACTGTCTGCTAATATGGGCGAATTAATTCCCTTGACACTCTATGGAGCCCCCTCACCCTTCCCCTCTCCCCCAGCGGGGAAGAGGGGAAGGGTGAGGGGGGCGGATGTTAATCCGTTAGCTGAGTTTGTATGAGGTACTCCCTGCTCTTTGCATGATACTCTTGTAACGTTCTCACTTCAAGTTTCCCTTCGATCATGGACTTTATGGCAAGCACTGTGGCGCGAGCTCCTGCCAGGGTCGTTGTATAAGGGATGTCCATGGTCAATGCTGTGCGGCGAATGGAATAGGATTCGGAAACAGCCCTTTTGCTGCTCGTCGTGTTGATGACCAACTGGATCTCCCCGTTTTTCATCATGTCCAGAATGTGCGGGCGCCCCTCTCTCACCTTGAGCACGGGCTGATTTCGAATACCGTGCTGAAACAAGTATGCGGAGGTCCCCCTTGTGGCAACAATTCTGAATCCAAGATCATAGAAGAGAAAGGCCGTTTTGAGCATGGCCATCTTGTCCTCATCCTTGACACTGATAAACACAGTCCCTGAGAGGGGCAATTGCTGTCCTGCGGCCAACTGGGATTTTGCAAAGGCAAGACCGAAGTCCTTGTCAATGCCCATAACCTCTCCTGTAGACTTCATCTCAGGCCCCAGCAGGGTATCCACCCCCGGGAACCGGGCAAAGGGAAAGACCGATTCTTTGACTGAAACGTGAGAGGGCGTCATCTCCTGGGGGAGACCCAGTTCCTTCAGCCCTTTTCCCATGATGACTTTTGTGGCCAACTTGGCCAGAGAGACCCCGGTAGCCTTACTCACAAAGGGAATGGTCCTCGAGGCTCTGGGGTTGACTTCCAGCACATAGATGATGCCGTCCTTGACCGCATATTGGATGTTCATCAATCCCACCACTTGCAATTCTCTCGCCAGTGCTTTCGTGTATTCCTTAATCTGCGTCAAAACTCCCGGGTCCAAAGAAATGGGCGGCAACACACAGGCGCTGTCCCCGCTGTGAATCCCCGCCTCTTCGATATGCTCCATAACCCCACCGATAATAGTCGTCTCTCCGTCAGAGATGGCGTCAACGTCGATTTCAACGGCATGGCCAAGAAAGCGGTCAATCAGGACCGGTTTGCCAGGAGACACCTCGACAGCGTTCCTGATATAAAACTCGAGGTCGGCCTGGTCATATACGATTTCCATAGCCCGACCCCCCAGGACAAAAGAAGGCCTCACCAGTACAGGATAACCGATTGCCTTGGTCACCTTTATGGCCTCTTCCTCGTTGGTGGCAATGCCGTTTTCGGGCTGGCGGAGGTTCAGTTTTTTCAGAAGGGATTGAAAGCGCTCCCGATCCTCTGCGCGATCTATGCTGTCGGGGCTGGTTCCAAGGATGGCAACCCCCGCTTCTGCCAGGGGAACCGAGAGATTAAGAGGAGTCTGCCCCCCAAACTGAACGATCACGCCTTCAGCCTTCTCTTGCTCCACGATATTCAACACATCTTCCCGGGTCAAGGGCTCGAAGTAGAGCTTATCGGAGGTGTCGTAGTCCGTGCTGACCGTCTCCGGATTGCTGTTTACCATGATGCTTTCAATGCCCAACTCTCTCAGGGCGAATGATGCCTGCACACAGCAATAATCGAACTCAATCCCCTGGCCGATTCTGTTGGGCCCTCCCCCGAGGATCACGACCTTTCTCCCGGGGGAAGTCCGAATCTCGTTCTCCTCTTCATAGGTGGAATAGTAATAGGGCGTGTAGGCTTCAAATTCGGCAGCGCAGGTGTCCACAAGCTTGAAAACAGGGTTTATGCCCTTCAATCGTCGTGTCTCTCTCACGGCCTCTTCCTGGGTGTAGAACAATCGCGCCATTTCAACGTCGGAAAACCCGTACTCTTTCACTTGCTTCAAAAAGTCGGGATCCAACCCCTTGAACGAAAATCCTTTCCCTGCCATTGCTTTCAGTCTTTTTTCCATGTCTACGATCTGCTGAATATGGCAGAGAAACCAAGGATCGATGCGTGTAAGTTCATAGATCCTATCAAGGGGCATCTTCCTGCTCAGGGCCTCATAGATGCAGAAGAGTCTGTTTGAGTTGGCACAGAGGAGACCTTTTTCAATTTGTGTGGAATCCCAATTCACGTTGGACGAATCAGCCCCCATGCCAAACCGACCGATCTCCAGAGAACGCACCGCCTTTTGGAGCGCCTCTTTGAATGTCCGCCCTATCGCCATGGTTTCCCCCACCGACTTCATGGACGTGGTCAGGACGTCCTGGGCACCTGGAAATTTTTCGAAAGTCCACCGAGGGATCTTGACCACGCAATAGTCGATGGTGGGTTCAAAGGAAGCCATTGTTTCACGGGTAATATCGTTGGCGATCTCATCCAGGGTGTAACCCACAGCCAATTTAGCCGCTATCTTCGCAATAGGAAACCCGGTGGCTTTGGAAGCGAGGGCTGAACTCCTGGAAACCCTTGGGTTCATCTCGATGACGACCATCTCCCCGGTTTCAGGGTGGATGGCAAACTGGATGTTGGAACCCCCGGTTTCCACACCAATTTCGCGGATAATGTTGATCGCGCCATCACGCATGGCCTGATATTCTCTGTCGGTGAGCGTCTGGGCAGGCGCCACGGTGATGCTGTCGCCCGTATGAACACCCATGGGGTCGAAGTTCTCGATGGAGCAGATAATCACCACGTTGTCTTTGAAATCCCGCATCACCTCCAATTCATATTCCTTCCAGCCAATGAGGGACTCTTCCATGATGATCTCAGCAATCATACTTGCTTCAAGCCCTGCGCTGGCAAGGCTTTCCATCTCCTCCCAGTTGTAAGCCACGCCACTGCCGATACCACCCAAGGTAAAGCTCGCTCGGATTATGAGGGGGTAGCCAATCTCTTCAGCCACATGTCTTGCCTGCGCCATGTTTCTTGCAATGCCACTTCTCGGGACGCGCAAACCGATTCTGGTCATGGCGTCTCGGAACTGCTCCCTATCCTCTGCCTTTCGAATCACCGGAAGGGAAGCCCCGATCATCTCCGCGCCCACCTTCTCCAGCAAGCCTGTTTCGGCCACCTTGACCGCTGTGTTGAGACCGGTCTGTCCGCCCAGGGTCGGCAGTATGGCCTGGGGTCTTTCTCGCTCGATCACCTTTGCCAGGATTCCTGGTGTGATGGGCTCGACGTACGTGCGGTGAGCCATTTCGGGATCGGTCATGATCGTGGCTGGATTGCTGTTGATGAGTATAACCTCAAAGCCTTCTTCCTTTAAGGCTTTGCAAGCCTGCGTTCCTGAATAGTCAAACTCGCAAGCCTGTCCTATAACGATGGGGCCTGAGCCTATAATCAAAACTTTCTTTATGTCCGAGCGCTTGGGCATATCAATAAAATCGTTTTACGATTTTATACAACGCGGCTTCGCCGCTCTTTTCTTGTTACTGCGAATCAACGCTACATCGCAGATGGAGGCCATGACCTTGTGTGAGGCGCAAGGCACAAGGCTTAAGGCTCACGGCTTTCATCAGAATGCGGACCCTGTCTCTTTCTTAAAGAGATCGGGACCGCGAAGTTCATTCTTGGTGGAATCTCTTTTTTGAGATATCCGCTTGAGAAAAATGGCCATGGCCGGAAACAGGGCCGTTGCAAACAAGAAAGTGCCTATGCCAGCGTTTTCGAACGATACCAATCGTTTCACGATTTCATACAACGCGGCTGCGCCGCCCGCTCATCATATCGATGAATCGATCAAAAAGGTAGGTGGCATCGTGCGGACCTGGAGAGGCCTCCGGATGGTACTGTACTGAAAACAGAGGGATCTCCTTATGCACCAGGCCCTCCAATGTCGCGTCATTCAGGTTTATGTGGCTCAAGGCCACATCAGAATCTTTCAAAGATCGGATGTCCACACAGAATCCATGGTTCTGAGACGTAATCTCAACTTTGCCCGTTGCCAAATCCTTCACTGGTTGATTGGCGCCACGGTGGCCGAATTTAAGTTTAAAGGTCTCCCCACCCAGGGCCAACCCGATGAGTTGATGGCCGAGGCATATCCCGAAAATGGGCCTTCTGCCCAGTTGATCGCGAACCGTCTCTACGGCATAGGTCACCGCGGCAGGATCCCCCGGTCCGTTGCTCAAGAATAACCCCTGGGGCTCCAGCCTGTTTATGCTCTCGGATGTTGTGTCCGCAGGGAGGAGCAGAGTGGTACATCCCCGCCTCTCCAGAGATCTGAGTATATTGGTTTTCACACCAAAATCCATGGCCACCACCCGCCACCTGCCCCGCTGATCGGGCCATTGGAAACGGTCAAGTGGTGTTTCAACAGGATGGCGTTTGCCCTTTTCCCACAGAGAAGGCTGTTGACACGTTACTTCTCTCACGAGATCCAGACCCACCATGTCTGGGGATTTTCTCGCCTTCTCTACCAGAGAATTCGGGTCCAAATCTCTCGTGGAAAGGGCGGCACGCATGGCGCCGGCCTCCCGAATATGTTTGGTGAGAGCCCGGGTATCCAGACCTTCGATGCCTGGAACGCCGCTTTCCGTGAGATAATCGGCCAAACTCTTTTCACATCTCCAATTGCTGGGGCTCTCCTGGTACTCCTTCACCAGAAGCGCCCGCACCTGAACACGCTCCGACTCCACATCCTCGTGATTGATGCCGTAGTTTCCTATCAAGGGATAGGTCATGGTCACCATCTGACCGCAGTAGGAGGGATCGGTGAGGATCTCCTGATATCCGGACATGCTGGTGTTGAAGACCACCTCTCCAAAAACCTCACAGTGGCCTGTGAAGGAGCGCCCTTTAAAGATCCTCCCGTCTTCTAAGGCGAGCAATGCTCTAGTTGTTTTCATAGCTCAAAAGCTTAGCTTTTAGCCGCCTGAGGCGGGTTAGTGTCAAGTTCTTGGCGGAGCTGGGATGGCTGTGCTCCGAAAGGCGATATCTGCGCCGAAGGCGCATGGCCCAATGTTCAGCGCCTTCATCCGAATGCGGTCCCTGTCTCTTTCTGAAAGAGCATCTCCCAGAAAAGATTCCTCCGAACCACACCGTGGTTTGATCTTTGAGGGTTGATGCCTACAAACCCCTGGCAGAATTTCTCATTCCAACATCCACCTCGGTTTGTTAAACCCTCAAAGATCGAACCAGCGCCTCCGAAGACAATGGAGATGCTCTCGAAGAAAGAGATTGGGACTGCGAGGGTCATTCTTAGCACAGTTCGTTTTCTGGCGTGTCCCGTTTCGGCGCAGACCCATACCCGGCGAAAGCCTCGCCATCTGTTACCCTGCTTCGCCCCATTCCTCCAAACCGTCTTCCTCGACGTCCGGACTCTCTTTGGGATGCACTTTTCGGTACACCTCCAGGGGCTTCCTGGGTTCACCGTTGACCTTCAAGAGATCTTCCTCTATGGAAATCCCGAAAAGTCTCTCATTTTCTCGGAGATAAGGAAGAATCAAATCCCAGTCCTTTCCTTCAAGTGAGACGATTTCGCCTCCGTTCAATTGTTGATCCTCGATCAAGCTGAACGGGTCGCGGACATATATGGCGCCTCCGGATGCCAGGGAAAAGAGATTGGACCCGGGATACGGACTGGTCTGGGGCCTCACCTGTCCACTCTCGTCAAATTCCACACCGTTGAGAACCACAAAGCCACCCCCGTTAAGGGGGTCCCCCGCCATGAAAGATTCAGCAAGATAGTCCAGGCAGGTGCCGTTGATGATCACACGGGGCTTGCCTACCGCATTGATGAGGGGCCTTCCGGCGGCATTCCCCATGACGTACACCTCGCCCCCCTTGGCCCCGTACATGAAAGTCTGCCCTATGTCACCGTAGATCACCATTTTCCCGGACTTCATGATTTGCCCCAATTGATCCTGGGCATTGCCGTGCACGAATATGGAAAGACCGTCGATGCCGGAGCCCAAATAATCCCCGGAGCTTCCATAGATGTCGATCTTAACGCCACCCGAATCAGGGCCGAATCCACACCCATGAAAACGCTGCCCTCTCAGCCCAAACACGATAAAACGGCGCCAGCCTCTGAAGAAAGCCTCAGCCATCAACCGGCTGTCGCACTGATCCCCCTCCGGCGGAAACAAGGAGGCATCGATCACCAAGACCTTTTCGGCATACAAAGGACCTCTGAAGAACTGCCTCGACTCCCAATCAATCATGCGATAGCTGCCTTTGGCATCCTCCCTTTCAAGAGAGGGCACGTTCCGGAAGATTCTTTCAAGGGTCTGGTTGAGCATCTGAAGAATGGAGCGCCGCTTTTTGTCAAAGGTCGGATAACGGCGATCAATCATTTGGGTCAGGGCGGTGAGCGCAACCTCGAAGTGTGCGTCGCCCCGGAGAGCCCACGACTTGATTTGACGGAGGCAATCCATGAAGTCAGCATAGTCCCAGGTCTTGATGCCTTCTTTCAGAAACTCAAAGAGCAGGTCCGGCCTCTGAAGCTCAAAATGAGATGAAATATCAAAACGCTCCCGATCTTCGCCTTCGAGTAGGTAGTAGACACGACCAGGCAGATAGGGAATCTGGCCCTCCGGCGCACGGATCTCTCGGCCGAATTTGTCTGAACAGGTGAGGCGCTGTTCCAGGGATTCTGAGCCGTTTTTGTCAAGGTTGAAAACAAAAGCCCCGCCGTCCGTGTGGCTCCCGCCGCGGGCGTTCCAATACGCATCGGCCAAGGTGCCTACTCGAGGATCCTCGTCGGAGAGACTCCTCAGCGTGGCATCGATCGCCTGCTTTTCAGAGCATATGAGCCCAACCTGCACCTGCCCGTCATGGAGGCCGAACACTTGAGGCCTGAGCATGGACGTGTCCGTGATGCCGATGAGCTGTAGTCGCCGGTTTTCCGTATCATTTCGAGCAATAATGAAAAACCAGGGACCGTCCGGTGATCCATGGATGTGGGTGGATTGTATTGCCCGGTAGATCTTTTTTTTCTCAGGAGGCAATTCATCGTAATCCCTCTCCATGGTGGGAGCCAAGGCTTCGATCACGTATTCCAGAGGATACCCATAGGTGCGGCTGTACAGATCAAAGAGGAGCACAGAAACCTCCGTGTCGGTCAGAAAGAGGGGATGGATGTTTCGCTGCCGAAGATACTCCGCCACCGAATAGTAGTTAGCAAAATCCCCATTGTGAACGAGGGCTTCATTCAGACCGATGAACGGGTGGGCACCGGCCGGGTGCCAGACCCGTCCCTTGGTAGGATACCGCTGGTGCGCAATCCAGATGTGGGCCTTGAAATCATCCAGCTTGTAATACTGAACCACCTGCTCAGCATAGCCCACGATTTTCAGAATAAAGAAATTTCGCCCGTGGGAAAGGACGAAGGCCTGTTGTTTTCCGAAAGCATCGTAATAGGTCTTGTTGAGTCTGAATGTGTTCTGGTAGACAAATTCATCCTCGGCCTGGCGACGCGTGATGCCGCCCAGATTGTTCCGGTCTATAAACGTATCGAGCACGTCCTGCTTGACCCGGACGAAGTAACGCCACACGTCAGGAGGCCGGACTTCGAGCCCGGGAATATCCCGATAGTCGTCAACATGGGGGATCGGTTCAGAGAAATGCACATCGAAGCAGGGTTCGATGAAGCGCTTCTCCACCTCGTCCATGATCCCCTCTTCCAGCAAGGCAATCTGGAGCATGTACTCTTCTTCCAGGATCTCCTTTGAGACGCCGAGCATCCGGTGATCGAATCCCATGGCTGCTATGCCGCCCCCCCGGCCGTTTCCGCGGTTGTGCATTTGCTTGGAGGGTTCAAAGATATGTTTCCCCCTTACCGGAATGCTGCAAGCGAAGCCCGTAACCCCGCAACCCCCTTCCGCTTCAGTCTCGAAATAGGGCCTCGGGGGAAGGTCCTCAACGGACGCTTTCCTGGATTGTATAATTCTTCTGATGAGTTGCCCCTCTTGGACCATTGTTGTTCCTATCCGTTTTGCCTCAAATAGGTCTTCTTTTCATGATGGGTTTCGCTTCGCTCAACCCATCCTACAAATCGTTATGCACGGATCTTTGAACGTAGGATGGGTTGAGCGAAGTGAAACCCATCACACTATCTTCTCTTCATATAATCCAAATGCACCAAACAATCGGTTCTGCCCACCAGCTCGGAGATGCTCTTCATGCCCAATCTTTTCAGGATACGCACCAACTCTCGCCGCCAGGCCAAAAAGAGATTGATGATCCTCTGCGTTCCCCACTCCAGATCAATCAGCCCCATCAGTTCCAGGTCCGTCGTCGCAATGCCCCGAGCACAGCCCCTGCCGCTTTCACAATTGTGGCACCGGATACACTCAAGAGCCACGAGATCGGCTGTGCCGGTACAGACCCCGTCGGCGCCCAAAGCGATGATCTTGGCCACGTCATGGGGGGTTCGGACTCCTCCGCTGGCTATCACCGTAATCTTGTCCCTCACCCCTTCTTCCTGAAGAAAGCGGTGCACCTTGGGGACCGCGTATTCAATCGGCATGGCAATGTTCTTCTTGGCAATATCCGGGGCCGCCCCTGTTCCGCCATAGCTTCCATCCAGGTGGATGATATGGGCTCCCGCATAATAGCTGCCCACCGCCACCATATCCACATCGGTTGGTGTAGACACTTTGACAGAAACCAGCGCTTGCGGGTTTATGGCTTTGATCCAGTCTACATGCTTCTTGTGATCCTCCACGGAGTAGACGCTGTGAAACGGGAAAGGGGAAAAAAGGGGATATCCCACAACCGCCTCCCGCATTCGAGCCACACCGGGCGTCACCTTATCACCCAGCAGATGGCCCCCCAAACCCGGCTTTGCGCCTTGGGCATATTTGAACTCAACAATCTTAACCCTCTGGATCGTCTCCTCTCGCACGCCGAAGAGCCCGGTGGCCACCTGGGTAATAACATGATCGTCATAGGGTTTCAGTTCATCCGGATATCCGCCCTCGCCGGTACAGCAAAAGGTGCCCAGGGCGGCGGCCGCCTTTATCCGGCTGAGCATGGTTGTTATGCTCACGGAACCATAGGACATCCCTCCCCCATAGAAGGGAACCTCTATCCTCACCCTCTGGGCACTGTCTTTCCGCCGGTTCAGTTCAACGCCTACGTCTATCTCTCCATTCCCGAATTCGTTTTCCTTCCCATCCACCGGCAATACCAGACGCAACTTGTCGAAACCCCCTCCCGAGGCGCCGATTTTGTATTCAAGACCGGCTGTGGGAGGCGCTCCGTTTTCAGCCATATACCACGTGCTCGCCAGAAGATCGGGGGTCCATCGAAAATCACCGATGGTGTCGAAAGTGGGGTTTCTTTTCAGGGAGAGGGCCTGCACAGGACATTGTTCATGGCACGGGTTCGGACAATCCGGGCCCACACATCGGTAATGGCTTTTCGTGAGGACCCGGCCTCTTCTCAGTTCGTGAACGCCGTAAGGGCATATTTCAACGCATTTCCCGCAGGCGATGCAGTTCTTGGTGCGGTTAAGGCGGTACTTTCCTATAGGGTTCCGAAACCGTGACGGCATCACCACTATTTCCGGCAGTGTATGAGGCATTTTTCTCCTGCGTCGCGGAACAGAAATAACTCTAAAAAGTTCGCATCCCCCTGCGATCGTTCGCTTTCTCGGGGGGCCGTATTGAATACATTGCTCTCAAACCGGCAAACGGATGTAGGGGAGGGGTTCACCCCCTCCCCCCAGCGGCCCCGTGAATAGGGGATTCTCAAAAATGGCTCGTCCGGAATGATTACTGACCCTTCACTCAAGTTCCCACCCCTCCCTGAGCTCTCCCATGGAACCGAAAGTGAGCTGATCCAGTTCCTCAAAGAACATGGCGCGACCCACCTCACCCCGCAGCCGCCTAGCATCTCGAATCCCCATAGCGCCCATCACCTCAAGGAGCTGGTTGTGCCACGCACCCAAAAGATTGATCACCCGCTTGGCAACCCAGGTCGCAGGGGCCCTCTCCATATCAACGGGACAGGACAGTCCTTTGCTGCAGCGGCGGCACAGGCGGCACTCCAGAGCAATAAGGATGGGCATATCAATATAGACGGCATCTGCACCGCAGATGATAGCCTTGGCTACATGCTCCGCCATGGCGATACCGCCACTGGCCAACAAGGTCAGCTCATCCCGGATCCCGTCTTCCACCAATGCCCGGTGCACGCTCCGGATGCCCTCCCTGATGAATTGCCTTTCATCGTCCTGAGCCCCGCCATGAAACCCGGCCTCAAGATGAACGACCGGCACACCGGCCCGGGCGAGGCGCAAGCTCCTATCTTCCACACCCCTTGCCAGGGGCAAGCGGAAGGATATCATCGAAAAGGGGTAAGCACTTTGGACCATCTCCCATCTTTTTTCCCAGTCCTCTGTCCAGGGCACCTCCACCACGCGGACACCTTGATTTCCTGACTCCAGATCTATGGGTTCTGAAGAAAGGACAGGGACAAGGCTGTGCCTCAGTTTGGTCCATTCCGGGGACACGCTCTTGCCAGGCAAAGCCAACAAGGTTCCCAATCGGTCTGCAGCCAGAGCCCAGCCTTCTACGATTGCGTCGCTAAGTGCCCCCAAGGAGGGGACCCGCATAAGGATGGGGAGAGGAAGGTTGATGGGGGAAGATCCCTCTTCGGTCAACTTCCCCGCCGCGTCAAAGGTCAGGTGACTGGAGGTTTTGCCTATATCCACGGCCGTGCTTATGTACTCACGGCCGTGGATGCCATCCCGGGTGGGGCGAACGATCTCGGACATATCCGTCCACATGGCGTCAAATCCGGCACCGCTGAACGGACCGGGATAGCCTGCACCGGATACGGGGATCTTGCCTGTCTCAGCCTGGTACCACAGCCGGGCGATAATATCCGGTGACCAATAGTCATCTCCAAGATCTCGGTACTCCGGGTTGATCGATTTATGGATCAGCTCTTTTGGGCAACCCTGGACGCACCGCAGGCAGTTCATGCACTCGTTGTCAATGGAGTCCACCATGTGACGGGAATCAAGCCCCCGATGCTCATATACCTGGTAAACGCAGCGTTTTTTCACGCACACGGCACACTTCAGGCAGCCCTCTTCCCATGCGATGATGCCCGATTTGGTCACCCTCTTGAAGCGATCGGAAACCGGTTTGGTGTGAATGACATACTTGCGAGGCATCAAATATCCTTAAACCGAAAGTATTGGCACGTCGAATCAACGCTGCATCGGTGGAGGAGGCCATAACTTTGTGCAAGGCACAAGGCATAAGGCTCAAGGTTCAGGGGGTTCATTCGAATGCGGGCCCTGTCTCTTTCTGAAAGAGCATCTCCCAAAAAAGATCCCTCCGAAGCTCACTCTGGTTTGATCTTTAAGGGTGGACGCCGGGTAAGCCCTGGCAGGATTTCCCGTTCCGACATCCACCTTAGTTCGTGACACCCTCAAAGATCAAACCAGCTCCTCCAAAGATAATGGAGATGCTCTTGAAGAAAGAGGTTGGGACCGCAAAAGTCACTCTTGGGCCCCGAAGGGAGAAAATGGCCATAGCCGCAAGCAGGGGCGTTATAAAGAAGAGAGCGTCCATGCTGACACTTTTAACGTTACCAAGGCCTTGGCATGAGCCCTGCCCTTTCCACGATCTCCCCTACCTTTTCCTCCCACTCAATCGCCATGATGTGAACCCCATGCACGCCGGGCATTTCCTTCAGTCTCTGAATGGTC
>Ga0209427_10005588_pt1 | contig 14422 bp, 10 predicted proteins | sample DeeMarSWOR136_30_FD_187465 | JGI IMG/M metagenome (GOLD analysis project Ga0209427, IMG submission 187465) | Marine sediment microbial communities from White Oak River estuary, North Carolina - WOR-1-36_30 (SPAdes) (version 2) | ecosystem: Environmental > Aquatic > Marine > Intertidal zone >... | reverse complement strand
GGGCCAGGCCCTGAAAATGACCAAACAGCTCGGCTGCGAGCCGAAGGAAGTAGTGGTTTTTGGCATTAAACCACGGGATATTAGCTGCGGATTGGAGCTTTCGGAAGAAATCGCAGCTGCAGTTCCCAAAGTCGCCGAATTAGTATTAGCAGAAATCAAAAATGTAATGTAAGGAGGAATCCCTTTCAGAAGTAAATACCTCCGCTAACATATATGCTCTTATGCCCTTATTGACATGAAAAAGATTTTTGAAATCGAGCTAATGGGATTTAATCCCACGGCTTCTTGTATGACATATAAAATTTCTGCTTATAAGTCCTTGTACGGCATTCTGTTATAAGCTTTTATTGGACGTCAATACAGGTTACGTTCTTATTATAGGCAGGCTCAGAAAACATTATTCATCACCACCCATCAAAATTAGTAATTACTTGTGAACTTTTGTTGACATAGCTTATAAATCCTGTTAGAATGGGGTTTTATCTTTTTATGGAGAATCCGGTGGTGATAGGCCATAAAAATATTATTCTCATTTCAATCTTGATTCTGTTATTCACCTTTACAATCTCTTTCGCCAGTCAGGACATCGCAATTAAGGCCGGCAGCATCATTACTATAAGTGACAATCCAATCGAAAATGGCATAATCCTTATAAAGAATGGAAAGATTGAAGCGGTCGGCGAGAATGTGGTATTACCTGCGGATGTGCGTCTTATTGATGCCAATGACAAGTTCGTCATGCCCGGTCTTATAGATGCCCAATCCCGGCTGTTCGTGATGGACAGGGAATTAAATGAAGGCCGGACCATCGAACCGGAGCTTAATATTGTCGACGCGATTGATCCCTTTATAAAAGAATACAGGGAAGTGTTGGCACAGGGAGTCACAGCCGTATGTGTTGCTCCGGGAAGTCGCGGCCTGATTGGCGGCAGAAGCGCGGTTTTAAAACTGAACGGCTCTAAAAATGTAAACAAAATGGTTTTGAAGGCGGATGCCACTGTCAAAGCTGCCGTTGGTGTATCAACCGGTAATACATCCTCATCGCTGGCCCGTCTGGAACATTACTCATCGATTCGTGAAGCCTTGATTGCGGCAAAATTGTACATGCAGAGAAAGGAAAAGGCCGATCGGGAGATGGCTGAATACAACAGGAAAAAGGCGGAATACGAAAAGAAAGAAAGCGGGAAAGAAACAGAAAAAAAAGAGAAGCCGAAAAGACCGGCCAAGTTCAGAACCAATCCCGGCAGCGATGTCCTTGTCCGGATTCTTCGCAAGGAAATTCCACTTCAGGTTGAGGCGCACCGTGTTACCGACATCATAAATGTGCTGCGGTTAGCTGATGAGTTCGGTTTTACTCTGATTTTAGATAAATGTACCGAGGGCTATTTAATAGCCGATGAGATTGCCCGGCGAAAGGTCCCCGTCATTGTCGGCCCTGTTTCCACGTCTTTCGTCGACATTCCGAGATTAGAGTATCGCAACCATAATATGAGCAATGCTGCAATCTTATCAAAAAAGGGTGTTAAAACAGCATTGGGTGTATCGGGAAGAGACGGCGCAAGTTCGAAGTTTATAACCCTGGCGGCAGCGATGGCCGCAGCCAACGGTCTGGACAAAGACGCTGCACTTCGGGCGATCACGCTGACCCCCGCTGAGATACTTGGCGTAGCCGACCGAATCGGCAGCCTGCAAGTCGGTAAAGACGCCGACCTGGTGATACTGAACGGGCCTCCTCTGGATATACGCAGCCGGGTTGAAATGGTTATGATAGAGGGTAAAGTCGTTTTTGATAGGAAGTCACAACGGTGAAAAAAACCAAATTATTTAGCGTACTGATTTTGCTAAGCATGTCGTGTTACATGGTTAGGGCAGCGGATGCGCCTCAGCATCTTGCCATTCGCGCAGGCAGGATTTGGACGGTAACGGACGGCGTCATCAAGGACGGCGTCATCATTATTAAAAACGGCAAAATTCAGGCTGTAAGGAAAAAGCCGGACGTACCGGAGGGAATGAAATTGCTGGACTTCTCAGACAGGGATGTTATGCCGGGCTTGATAGATGCTCACTGCCATATCGGCCTTTCACTGGATATATACAGCGAAATCGACGAAACAGTTTTAGCCGTAACGCCGGATATGCAAATTATCGATGCCTTCAATCCACTGGCAGACGATGTAAAGAAAGCCCTAAGCTCAGGCGTGACAACTGTTTTGCTGGCGCCGGGCAATAAAAATCCGGTGGCCGGCCAAACGGCTGTTGTGAAATTGTATGGCAAAACAACAAAAGACCGCGTGTTGAAGCGAAGCGGCGGTGTTAAGTTTTCATTGCGGGACGATGCCCTGATGTCCGACCGCCGACCAACATCGCGGGCCGGACTGTTGGCGCTGATTAGAGAAGAGCTAAATAATGCAAAGACACACAAGGATGATAAACCAGACTTACGCATTGAGGTCCTCAAAAGTGTAGTAGATGCAAACTTCCCAGCTTATATAAGTGCATATACTGTTGACGAAATTGCTTCGGCTTTGACGGTCATCGATGAATACGGCCTAAATGCGGTACTCATTGGGGCCGAGGAGGGTGATGAAATTGCGCAGTTAATCGCCAAGCAGAATATTCCTGTTATATATTCTCCGGTTCTTCTTTTCAGCAGGGACAAGGACCTCAAACGGGTGGTCAAGATGGCTGATAGCGGAATCAAAATCGCATTTTCATCGAAAAGTCCCAGAACACCTTTGAGTAGCTTGAGGACCTCAGCAATAACCGCAGTGAAATACGGGCTCGATAAAGAAGTGGCCCTAAAAGGCTTGACCATCAATGCCGCCCAGATTCTCGGCGTTGCTAAACGTGTTGGAAGCATCCAGAGAGGCAAAGATGCCGATCTCGTTATCATCAGTGGCGATCCGCTGCAACCGACATCCACCGTTGAAATGGTCATTATCAACGGCAATATTGTGTATCAAAGGCAGAAGATATGAGAACATGTGTTATCTTACTGAGTTTTTTATTGCTTATACCGGCCCTTGCACAGGATGAGCAGTCAGAAGTCACGGCTATCAAAGCCGGCAAAATCCTTACAATATCAGGTTCTCCGATAACGGATGGTATCATACTGATAAAAGATGGGAAAATCGCAGATATAGGTACAGGAATTGAGATACCTGAAAATGCTTCTGTCATTAATGCCGGCCAAAAAATTGTCATGCCGGGCCTTGTCGATGCAAGCGCCGCTCCACCGGTTCGCGGTGACCTGAACGAGGAGCATAAAGAGATAACACCGACGGTTCGGATTTCAACCGCGCTCGATCCTCAGAGCAAAGTGCTGAAACGTATAGTCCAGACCGGAACCACAACCTTATATGTGTCCCCCGGCTTGCGTAATGTCATCGCAGGACTGGGCGCCGTCGTCAAGCCGACAGGTAAAATTCCAAAGGAAATGGTAATCAAGGAAGACGCAGCATTGACAATCGTCATGAGCATGGATCCTACATACGGCAATCAAACCCCACGAAGTCAACCGCCTCGTAACTTCTATTTTAGACGACCGACAACACGTATGGCTATCATCTGGATGCTGCGTAAGAGCTTCTTTGATGCACAAAAGTATGCGGCATCGAAGGAAAAAGATGATCCGGAAATGCAAATTCTGGCCTCTGCGCTCGACGATAAGATTCCAGTTCGTCTGAATGTCAGACGTGCAATAAACATCCGTACAGCGTTGAAACTGGCCGATGAATATGATTTTCAGCTTATCCTTGATGAGTGCACAGAAGGTTACAAAGTCGCTGAAGAAATAGCAGAAAAGCAGGTTCCTGTTGTATTGGGTCCCTTCTACTACTACCCCGGAAGTTTGGGCCAGTCTCGTGAAGGGCGGGAAGTGAACTGGAACAATGCGGGAATCCTGACAAAAGCGGGCGCCAAAGTCGCTTTGACATCAGGAGCACAGGCCCAATCAATCGACCTGTTAACAGCGGCGGCTTTTGCCGTCAGGCATGGTATGCCGCGTGATAAGGCCCTGAAAGCAATTACGGCAACGCCTGCAGAGATACTCGGCGTAGCCGACAAGGTCGGAACGCTTGAAAAAGGTAAAGACGCCGACATCCTGATTCTCAGCGGGGATCCACTGGAAGTGACAACGCGTATTGAAAAAGTAATATTAAATGGCAAGATTGTTTATAAAGCAGAGTGAGGAAGTAAGCTATGAAATCCAAGTTTTATATAGCTTTAGTTACAATGTTCCTGGCGGCAAGTGTCATAAATGCGTCGGCACGTGCCGCACCGGTCCGCAAAAAGCTCGCCATTAAAGCCGGCAGCATTATCACCATCACCGGAGCGGACATCAGAAACGGTACCATCCTAATCGAAGATGGAATCATAAAAGCCGTCGGTAAGAACGTGGAGATTCCGTGGGATGCTTTTGTCATTGAAGCAAAGGACAGGGTTGTGATGCCCGGCTTTGTGCTGGCCCACACTTCCAGCGGCCTGGACAGGGCAAATGAGAACATCCCTGAAGTGCCTTTCCTTTCGACATTCGACTCCATCGATCCAGTCAGCTTTTATTTTGAAGACTCTCTACGGGACGGCGTGGTTGCAATGCTTGTGCTTCCGGGCAATAATACCCTGCTTGGCGGAACAGGAACAGTTGTAAAACCTCACGGCCGAACTGTTGAGGCAATGCTCATCAAGCGATATACAGGCTTGAAAATCTCCCTTCGACCGGCGGGGAACACCAGCCGAATGGGACATATGCAGCGATTCAGGCGATATATGTCCGACCTGAAAGATTATCTCGAAGAATACGAGCAGCGAAAGGCCGATGCCAAAGAAGAAAAAAAGCCTTTCGATGAGGAAATCGACCCGCGCAAGCAAGCGATGGTCGACCTTTTGAACATAAAACTCACCGCCTTTATCTATTGTGATATCGCTGCCGACGTTCCCAAGGCATTGGAAATACACGAAACCTATAAATTCAACACCGTTTTAGTCCTGAGCCCCGATTGTTATAAAGCCGCGGGCCTTATCGCTCAGAAAAAGCTACCCGTAATCCTGCCTTCACAGCTTGTTGTCTGGGAGACCAACGAGGAAACAAACGAAGAAGAGATGAAAGTAATCCCCATGATTTTTCATAAGGCCGGTGTGAAGTTCGCCTTCCAGACGGACACTTCCCAATACGGCAGCCGGTACCTTTGGTATCAGGCGGCAACTGCGGTCAGGCATGGAATGAAGCGAACGGAAGCTCTTAAATCCATAACGCTTTACCCCGCGCAGTTCATCGGCGTTGACGACAGGCTCGGAAGTATACAAGCCGGTAAAGAAGCAACTTTCATCTTCCTGACTTCCGATCCGTTGGACGCCCAGGCCTGGGTAGACAAGGTAATGATTGCCGGCGAAATCGTCTATGAGAAAGAGAAAGATAAGCGCTTGAAAAAGCTACTGGAAAAACCTGAGGAAATTCAAAAGCCCAAAGATACGGATTAACAGAACAAATATATAAGGACCGAATCGGTTGACAGTCCGGGACAAGATTTGGCTATGAATAAACGCTATAAACATTTTGATAATCGACGGAAAATTTATCTTGCAGCGATTTCAATCCTCATCGGCACGTTGATAGTGCCGACGGTTTCAGGGCAGGAAGACTCCGTAGTGGCTGTTAAAGCGGGGACGGTTATTCCGGTAACATCGGAGCCGATTCAGAATTGTATCGTGCTTATTCGCGATGGTAAGATCGAAGCCGTCGGCAAGAATCTTAAAATACCCGATGGCGCCGAAGTAATCGACGCCACCGATAAAGTAGTCATACCCGGATTGATAGATGCCTTTACGACACTATCGGAGAGAAGCCGGGATGACGAAGAATCAGTGACGCCGGATATTCGCGCAAAAGATGCCTTTGATTTCTACGGCAAATATCGACGGTTGCTTGCCGGCGGCGTAACGACCGTTTACGTCTCACCCGGCCAGAGGCGGTTAATCAGTGGTTTGGGCGCGGTGGTCAAGCTTGCCGGTGATTCTATTAATGAGCGATGCCTTAAAGATACATCGGCGCTTCGCATTACGCTTGGGGAACCGCCGAAGAGCCCACCGGCAATCTTCAAGCCCCCTATCCCCCCGGACCCCTGTAATCCCCTTCTGCCGGAGGAAAAACAACTTCCAACAACACGTATGGCTGAGATGGCCGTACTGCGAAAGGTCTTCACCGATGCAAAATGGGCGACGGAACAAAAAGAAACCGATGTGGACTCAAAAATACAGGCACTGCTTCCGGTTCTAAAGCGCAAACTGCCTGTTCGCATAAACTGTCATACCAGCCAGGACATTCGCAACGCCATCCGTTTTGCCGAGACATTCAGATTAAAACTCATTATAGAAGGCGCAACGGAAGCGTATGAAGTAGTCGATGAGATCAAATCGAGCAAATCACCGGTCGTTGTCACCGGAATCATCGAACCCGGTAGACAGCATTCAAAAGACTACACAACCGATATCGCTCTTGGTCGTGTCAATCCCGACAATCCCGCCCTACTGGCAAAAGCCGGTATCAAGTTCGCAATTACCTCTCCCACCGACGAGACCATTCCCGACCTGCAATTCATCGCAGGCTATGCCGTCGGTCGGGGGCTATCACCCGAAGAAGCCCTGAAAGCAATTACAATCACACCGGCCGAAATCCTTGGCCTCGCGAACCGGATTGGAAGCATCGAAAAGGGCAAAGATGCCGACTTGGTAATTCTAACAGGCGACCCCCTTGATATTACTTCGATTGTCGACAAGACACTCATCAATGGTAAGGTTGTTTATGCCCGCCCGGAAGTAAAAACGGAGAAAGAAGAAACAGAGCAAGCCCCTATCACCGCTATTCGAGCGGGTAAGATTCTGACGGCAATCCGAGGACGAATCAACAACGGACTTATCCTCATCAAAGGTGACAAAATCTCCTATGTGGGCGAGCCAAAAGAGATTCCCCAAAAAGCAACTGTCATTGACGCAAGAAAAAGCGTTGTCATTCCCGGCTTGCTCGATATCCACTCGCACATCGGTCTGCATTCTGAAAGTGAGCCTGTCACAGTGAATCCCTCTTCACCGACCAGCGGGCCGGATTCCGGCAATATGCGTCTTGTAAGCATCGCAAATGCCGTCAGGCCGAATGACGAAGGCTTCCAGGAAGTTTTGCGCTCCGGTGTAACATCAGTACTGCTCGCTCCCCAGACACGCGGATTTATAAGTGGAAATGCCGCACTAATCAAGCTTACCGGTGACAGCGTAAAGGAGATGATTGTTAAAGAATACGCGGCTGTTAAATTCTCGATGCTTGGAGAGCGGGCAAGAATGGCGCGAATCTGGGATGCACGTGATCAACTCAAAAGAGCACAAGAATACGCCGAGAAATGGGAGGGTTACGAACAAAAGTACGAGGAATACGAACGGCGTCGGCAGTACGAACAGGATAAAGACCCTAATGAAAGACAGGAAATCAAAGAGCCCGCCCGTCCGGGCCGCGATACCGGTCTTGAGCTTTTACGGGGACTGTTTAAGCGTGAAATGCCCGCGCTCGTTTACGCCAATCGCGCTGATGAAATCCGTACGACATTGAAAGTCTTTAAGGATGAATACAACCTCGACGTAATAATACTCGGCGGTAACGATGGCTTTCGTGTCACTGATGAGCTGAGAAAATATAACACCGGCGTAGCCATAGGTCCCAATATTATCCGCTACGAAAAAGGAAAGCCCATAAACAACGCCGATCTTTTGACTCGAAACAAGGTCTGTGTTGCGTTCCACACCAGCGCAACTTCGGGAACGCAGTATTTACCAATGAATGCGGCCTACGCCGTGCGATATGGAATGGATGAAGAAGAAGCCTTTCGAGCTATTACCATTTACCCGGCCAAACTGCTCCACGTCGAGGACAGGATTGGGAGCATAGAACAGGGTAAAGATGCGGATTTGGTGATTTTGTCCGGCGAGCCGTTTGATTTTCGAAGCCGGGTGGAAAAAGTTATCGTGAACGGAAAAATCGTCTATGGAAATAAATAGCGATAAAACCTGCTGCTGGAAAAAGCATGATGGCTGTTTACCTGTGCAAAGAGACAGAAGACGGATGGTTCGTCTAATCGCCATTCTGGTTATACTGTGTTTCTGCCGGTTGTGCCTCGCCGAAACTGTCGAGCCGACAAAATATGCCATCAAAGCGGGCAAGATACTAACCGTCACCAAAGGAACGATTGATCATGGTATTATACTCATAAAAGACGGGGTGATTAAAACCGTTGCGAAAGCAGCCAATGCGGATATTCCCAAAGAATACAAGGTAATTGATGCATCGAACAAATGGATCATGCCGGGCATGGTCGAAATACACTCACATATGGCAGGCGAGGGTGGCCTCAATGACATGGTTGTCCCGACGAATCCCGGCCTGCAAATTGCCTATGTCATCGACCCGGAAGCCCGGAACATTCCAGAGGCTGTTGCGAGCGGCGTGACGACCGTTCACACAATTCCAGGCAGCGGAACAAATTTGTCAGGTTTCGGCGTCTTGTACAAACTGCACGGCAAAACGGTGGATGAAATGCTCGTCCGACAGCTTGGCTCGATGAAAATCGCACAGGCCTACAATCCTGAAAGAGGGGGCGGCGACCTTGGACTGTCCAGAATGGGAATGTCCTGGATACTCAGAGATATCCTTAATAAGGCGAAGGCTTATACGCAGATCCATCAGGCTTATGAAAAAGGTGAGATTAAAAAAGATCCCGGAGAAAGTTTAGAGTATGAAAATATGAAGCAGGTCGTCAAAGGGTGCATCCCGACACTGGTTCATACGGCTTCGGCCCGGGACGTTATGGCGACGGCACGAGTCTTCCATGATGAATACCAACTAAAAACCATCGTCTCTCACGCGACGTTTCACGGCTACAAAGTCGCGAAGGAAATGGCCCAGCGCGATGTGCACGTCAATGTCGGCCCGAGGCAGTATGATTACTCCTTCTCGATGGATAACAAATTTTATGGTCTGGCTGCGGAATATAAAGCGGCCGGCGTAAAAAATCTTTCTCTCAATACGGATGCACCCGTCCTGCCGCAGGAGGACTTGTTCTATCAGGGATCAATGGCCATACACTTTGGTCTGGACGAAAAGACAGCACTGGAAAGTGTGACCATTAATTCCGCCCGGGCAATTGGAATCGACGACCGCGTCGGGAGTATTGAAGTCGGCAAAGATGCCGATTTGATTATTAAGGCCGGAAGTCTTTTCGATGTGACAATCCCGGTGGACATGGTCTTTATCAACGGCAAAATTGCATACAGGAAGGATACATGAAGAACGGAATCCTAATATATTCAGTCATCATCCTCATAATCGTCGGCTCAGTATATGCCGAAGATAAGCCGGCACCTCCAAAGTACGCCATCAAGGCAGGCAAAATCCTGACGATGGTGCCGGCTGATAAATCAGGCACCGATACGGTTGTTATAAACCACGGAATCATTCTTCTAAGCGATGGTAAAATCGAGGCCCTTGGGCCGCAGGCAAATATCGAGATACCGAAAGGATATAAAGTAATTGACGCATCGGACAGATGGGTAACTCCCGGCATCGTCGAGGCTCATACCCATATCGGGACCGAAGGCGGATTCAACGATATGGTGACCCCTATCAATCCTGAGTTGCAGATTGCAGAATGCGTGAATCCGGAGGATATTTCCATTGAAAAAGCCATTACCGGCGGCGTGACAACAGTCCACACGATGCCGGGAAGCGGAACGAATCTGGCAGGTTTCAGTGTAATTATAAAACTGGACAAGTCAGAGCCTGATAAGATGATACTCCGCGAGCTTGGGGCAATGAAAATAGCACAGGCTTTCAATCCGGAACGGCGGGGTGGTGATTTGGGCAATACGCGAATGGGCATGTCCTGGTCTTTGAGACAGATATTAAAACAGGCGAAGCAATATACAGAAGCGTGGCAGGCTTACGAACAAGGTAAGCGCAAGGAGAAACCCAAGCTCAGGCCCGAACTTGAGAAGATGCGAAAGGTTTTCAACGGTGAAGTTCCGACCATTAACCACACCTACTCACCCTGGGGCGTGATGCAGACAATGCGAATGTTCAAAGACGAGAACAATCTCAATGTTATCCCAACGCATACCGCTTACGGCGGCTTTCTCGTCGGCGCCGAAGCGGCCAAACGAGATGGCGTCTCGATAAATTTCGGCCCCCGCGTAGTTGAGTTCTCCCGTCCGACCTATGATGGCCGGTTCCATGGGATGGGCGCCGAGTACAGTAAAGCCGGGGTAAAAAATCTGTCTATCAACACCGACTCTGTCGGATGGAGTTCATGGATAGCACCTCAGGAAGAATTATCATTCCAGGCGTCTATGTCTGCACATCTTGGGCTTGATGACAGAGAGGCTTTAAAGGCAATCACTATTAATTCAGCCCGTGCGCTGGAGATTGATGACCGTGTCGGTTCTTTGGAAGTCGGTAAAGATGCCGATATCGTGATAAAAGAAGGCAGCCTCCTGGACCATACAAAACCTGTCGACGTGGTTCTTATCAACGGCAAAATCATCTATCAGCGGGAAGGGATTAACCTGGTCGTCAAAGATAAAAAGATTTCTTCTGAAAAGGAACAGTAAAGATGTCAAATATGCACAAGGTTTTATTTCTAAGCATATTATTTTGCGGGCTTTCCATCCCGGCCGGCGCTGAAGAAATAACCGTAATCAAAGCCGACCGCGTCGACACGATAACATCGGGCCTGATTGAAAACGGTATAATTGTCATCAAGGATGGCAGAATAACCGCAATCGGAAGCGATATAGAAATTCCAGAGACCGCCGACATAATAGATGTAAGCGACAAGACAATCTTTCCCGGCCTTGTGAATCCATCCTCGCGCATCGGATTATCATCACCGCCGGGCGGCGGAACTTCTTCAAAGCCACATCTCCGCGTTGTGGACGAACTGTATCCCCACCAGGATGTATACAAACACGTTCTCCGGACAGGATTCACGACTATAGGTCTTGTCCCCGGACGCGGTGGAGGTTCAGGATTCATCAGCTCATCCGGTTTTATGATAAGATTTGGTTCGTCAGGAGGGGGAATTGCGGGACAGGGAGCTATCATTCGCCCTGTCGGCCGTAAACCAGAGGAAATGATAGTTATCGAATCCGGGCTTCTTATGATTAACTTTCAGGCCAATGAAAGAACTAAAAATGTAATCAAATCCGCCCTGGATTCTGCAAAAAATAAAACGAGTTCCACCGATCCAAAAGTCCAGCCGCTCATAAACGCTTTACAGGGAAAAATTCCAACATTCATAAATTGTGGTGGGCCGGGTGATATCCTGCACCTTTTAAAGTTGCTCGAACCTTATAAGCAAATGAATGTGGTCCTGATAGCCGATTCCGAACAATATCGAGTTGCAGACAAACTGGCCAAAAAGAAAATACCTGTCATCCTTACACCTCAGATTGACTTTGAACCTTTCACAAGAAACCGCATCAACGTACCTAAAATTCTTGCTGATGCCGGGATAAAAATCGCATTTATGCCAAAAAGTGACAGCATATATGCACATGAAGACTTCCTCCGGGAAGTAGCCGAACTTGTAAAAGCCGGTCTGGACAAGGAAATCGCCAAAAAAACCATCACCATAAATCCCGCGCAGATGCTGGCAGTTGACTATCGCCTCGGAAGCCTGGCGGTCGGCAAGGATGCAAATCTGCTGGTTCTAAACGGTGACCTGCTGGATATCGGAACGAAGATTGAGATGATTATGATTGAAGGTAAAGTAGTTCACAAAGCTCCATAGGGAGAAACCATAATGGGTAGAAACCTGCAAAAAAACATAGCACATATAACTCATCTTGCTCTTGCGATGTCAGTAACATTGTGCATGACCAGCCCTTTGCTTGCAGATGATGCCGTAACGGCAATAAAAGGCGGTGACCTGTATACAATCACCAGCGGAATTATCAAAAACGGAACAATTCTCATCAAGGAGGGAAAAATATCACGTATCGGACAGAACATAGAAATACCTCAAAAATCAAAAGTCATCGACGCCCGTGGAAAGATTGTCATGCCCGGCCTGGTCGCAGCGACCGCTCAAGTAGGAATGACCGGTTCCGGAAGTAAAATCGCCGATTCTCTGGACCCGTTTCACTACCATGCCTCTCTTGCTCTGGCCTCCGGCATAACTTCTGTTTTCGTATCAAGCGGGGGAACCAACGCGGTCATAAAACCGACCTATGGCGATTTGGATAATATGCTCTTAAAAGAATCCGTTTCTCAAAACACTTCCTTTAGGAGTTGGATGGATAAAACCAACCTCCGGCAAAATCTTAGAAAAGCTCAGGCCTACCTGCAAAAGCTCGATGAATATACAAGGAAGAAAGACCAGAAAAAACTTCAGGAGCTTAAAAAGCCCTCAGGAATCGATGATTACATCCGTCTGCTGAAGAAAGAGCTGCCCGCCCGTTTACAGGCAACAACGGCGGCCGAGATACTCAATATAGTGGAGCTCATCGATGAATTCGGGATGAGAGTAATAATCGAGGATGCCATTGAGGCATGGATCGTCGCGGAGGAAATCGCCAGACACGATATCCGCCTTATAATCACACCGCGCGATAAACGCCGTCCGAACGAATTAATTTCGGCGCCTTCGGGTTCAACCCTGGAAAATGCTGCTATTCTGAAAAAAGCCGGTGTCAAATTCGCCATCGTACCTACGAGCCCATCATTTGCTACCTGGGGTATTGCAGGGCGGGATTTAATGGCTTTGCCGATGGAAGCGGCTTTTGCCGTAAGCGGCGGACTCGATGAGCAGACCGCCCTCGAATCGATCACAATAAATGCCGCCGAAATTATTGGTGTTGCCGACCGGGTTGGCAGCCTCCAGGTGGGAAAAGACGCTGACATCATCATCCTCGATGGCCATCCATTCCACCATAAAACCTTCGTGGAATCGACGATAATCAACGGCAAGATTTTATATGAAAAAAGCAAATCGCCCTATTTTTCTCATATCACACATGACAACTAAGGTCGATTCTCCGTACCTCTTCTTCCATATTTCACATTGAATCAACCTCCTCCGTCTAACCGTCCCGCTGTCCAACTGTTTCTCCCCTCTCACTTCTCCCTTATCCCTTCCAAATCCGCCTGCCCTGAACCTGTCTAAGGCGGCGCTGTCGAAGGATATGAAATTATTGGCGGCAATTGCGTGCAGTTTATAACCCTTTCCCATACCGAATTCTGCGTATCCATAGGCCGCTTCTTTGTCCTTGCTGTTGCGGCTGACCGGCAATGGCTTGGCATCGATCCGGCGGCATATCCGCGGCGGGCATTGGTTAATAAGCTCCTTCTCAACCTTGTGCATCAGTTGTTGTATTGAGTTAGTCCGCAATCTTCTTGTCATCGTAGAAGGGTTTGGCAGGTTTCTTCTTCTGTAATAAATCGGCCAATTCGACTTTTGACAGGCCCGGTATACCGGCCCCTCGTGTAGCACCGACCACAAATACGTCAGAAGAATATCAGCGTCATTGAAGGTCGCTCTTCTGGGCCTTTTGCTCTTGCCAGGCCGTTGAACGATTTGATACACTTTTCTCCAGAGTTCGTTTTCCATAATATCATCTCCTTATTTAATGTTTACATTCCTTTTTTATTTAGCCGTATTATGGAGGAGAACTCCGTAGCGCGCAAGTACTTAAATGGCTTGGCGCAAAATGTTGAAAACTCCACGGGGGCGTTTTAATACATATTATTCCTGCCCCTATACCAGTTATAGAAAATATTCCTATAGAAAAAACAAGATTTGCCCTGATGTTACAAGTTAAACAATAAGAGGTAGTTGCAAGGTTATTGTTCGCTTAACAGGTCAATAACTTGGTTTGTTGGAGGTGGTGGGTAGTTACCTACAGTCAACAGTGTCTTTCAGTTCGAGACCAACAGACAAGCGTGCTTCATTTGTGACCACGCCCCCTCGAAGCGACGCCAGGAGAGCGCGGTAAAACCGTGGGTGGGGTCCATGACCAACACCTTTTGAGGTTCTGACCCGATCACGACAACAAAGTGGTTCTTGGGCGGATGCAACGCCCAGGCCAGGGTTCGGCAGGTGGCTCCGAGAATCGGCACACCGTGAAAGAAATAAAGGCCGCGTGGCAAACGAACGGCGCAGATCAGAGGTCTGCCCTTCGCTATATGCTCTTCGACTGTACTGCGATCCATGGAGATGACGTAAGCCTTGAGTCCCTCGGCTTCGGCAATATATCGAAGTCCCAGGAGCGAGTACGGGCGGTGTTCCTGACTCGGATACTTCTGGACAATCTGCTCTTCCGAATTGTCGATGTCCCAGTAGGCCAAGACGCTCGAAAGACACGCAGGACCGCACGTGTAGTTCCGGCT
>Ga0209427_10005587_pt1 | contig 14423 bp, 18 predicted proteins | sample DeeMarSWOR136_30_FD_187465 | JGI IMG/M metagenome (GOLD analysis project Ga0209427, IMG submission 187465) | Marine sediment microbial communities from White Oak River estuary, North Carolina - WOR-1-36_30 (SPAdes) (version 2) | ecosystem: Environmental > Aquatic > Marine > Intertidal zone >... | reverse complement strand
AGGATCCACGGGCTTTGCTATGTAGCTTTTTCTCTCCCCCACGTGGTCTTCCTGCCAGTCGTTCGTGGCCATGCCTATTGTATTAGCTGACGAGAGCGCCATCAGGATCATGGATGCGAGGAGTAGTATCGACCAGTTACGACTCGATTTCAGTCGCTGAGCTAACATGAGTGGATTTATCCTCCGGAATTATGATACCGGTCTGCGGGAGGAGATAAAATCATTATGAAGCCATTAGACCGTATTAAATTATGGATTAGCTGCTCATGAGACAGCTGAAAAAGGCATAAATTTGGCTGGCATCATTTTATGGGTTGTTCCTCGAGAGAAAATGTTGTGTTTGGGCGTTGGATCTATCGCTCAGATAGTTTTTCGTCCAGTATTCGCTCGAGGGATTTCGATCTCGCCTTGAGAAGCTCTCTTATTGGCAGGTGGTAGGGGCATCTTTCCTCGCACTCCCCGCACTCGACGCATGCTGCGGCTTCCTGGATCGACTCAGCTATCCTCTCTTCTGTGCCCGGCCTCCAGCCCATGCGTTTGAGGAACTGGCTCTCGGCCCTGAGGACGAAGCTTATGGGCACTCCCTGGGGGCAGGGCTGGCAGTAGTTGCAAGCCCTGCAGAACTGCTCCCCGAGCTCCGCCCTGTCCTTCTCGATGAGGTCCCTCTCCCATTGTGAGAGCTCCGGGGGGCCTATCGCGACGCTGTGGTTCTCCTCGACCTCTTGGGTGGCCATCATCCCGGGGATGGCGATGTCCACGTGCTTGTTGGCCAGGACGTATTTGAGGGCGGTGTTGGCGTTGGAGAAGGCGCCTCCTCCGAAGGGCTTCATGATGATGGTTCCAACGTTCATCTCATGGCACAGGGGCAGCAGCTCCTCCTCGGGTTTGATGGTGAGGTAGTTGTAGGGGATCATTATCGTCTCGAAGGCGTGCTCCCGCAGGATCTCCGTCAGGAACGCTGGATCGTGGCTGGTTATGCCGATGTGCCTTATCTTTCCCTCCTCGCGGGCCTCGTCCAGGGCGTTGAGTGCGCCCCCTGGGGCTTTGATCTTCTCCCAGGCCTCGGGCGACGACACGTTGTGGAGCTGATAGACGTCTATCCAGTCGGTTCTGAGGTTGGCCAGGCTGGTCTCCAGCTCTCTGAGGAGGCTCTCTCCATCTCGCCTCCCGGACTTTGTGGCTAGGATGACGTCCTCCCTGACGTCCTCGAGGGCGTTGCCGATTCTCTCCTCACTGACCGTGTATGCCCGGGCGGTGTCGTAGTAGTTAATGCCCAGTTCATAGCATCTGCGCACGACCTCTATCGCCTCTTCCTCTGAGACGCGTTGTATCGGTATGCCGCCGAATCCCAATACCTTGACTTCGAGTCCTGTCTTTCCCAGCAACCTACTCCTCATTGAGTTTCACTCGCTTATTGAGGCGGGTTTCAATAAAGTCTTTTTGTCTTCCTCTGGAAGGGATTCTGGCGTGACTCATCTGGATTTAGGCACTGTGTGGCTGAGCTTCTTCTCTTTGTAGAAGGCGTTGAAGGTTTTCTCGCAGTTCTCGCAGAAGTACTCCCTGGCTTCGAACACACCGAAATCCCAGTCCTTTCCCGTTGGCTGGGATTTCCTCCTGCATCGGGGGCATTTAAGAGGCTTAGCCCACATTTCCTTGGTTCGTGCGAAGTAGATGGAGTTGCCGTCGGGGTCCTGGAGCGATATGGTGATCATCTCATCGTTCTCGGACACGCCGCCCGTCGGCAGATCGACCCCCATGTCCTGCATGTAGTTGGCTATCCTGTGGATGTCGCTTCCTCTGAAGTTGAACAGGTTGCCCTCGATGTGCCCCTGATACAGGCCGATGCGTAATCTCTGGTACTCGAGTATGACCCAGCTGTCATCCACTGAGCCCCCCACCTGCCTGAACCCCAGCTTTGTGTAGAAGTCCAGTGAGCTGCCTATGTCGTTGACATCGAGGCTGAGCTCGAAACTACCAAGGTCAATGCTCAAATGGCTCTTGCCCTCGTTGAACAATATTTAACACTATTAATAACGATCTTGGATTTTTTCACTGATTTGAATCATTTTCAATATAAAAAAGGGGACGACTTAGACGGATAGGAGGAATTTAGAAGGGCTTTATTTTTTCGGTCTTCTTTGAGCTCTTTTTTGAGGATTTTTTCGTCGTTTTCTTCTTTTCGACCTTCTTCGTTGGCTCTGGTTCTTTTTCCACTGGTTTCTTCGGATGCGGCTTAGTCTCCCTCTCGGTTAGGAAGGGGCTCTCTACTCCGGACAGGACTACTGTCGCCCGTAGGCGGTCCTCCAGATCGGGATTGATTTTTGCGCCCCAAGTGACCCTTGCAGTTGATGAGACCCTCTCCAGCACCAGTTCGCCGGCCCTGTTCATGTCCTCCAGAGTCATGTCCTCGCCGCCCTCTATGTGGACTAGGGCGCCCTCGGCCTCTCTGATGTCGCCTATGTCGAGCAGCTGAGAGTCCAGCGCCTCCTCAACCGCTTCCTCCACTTTCGAGTCTCCTGTACCTTCTCCGAAGCCTATGGCGCATATGCCCCCGCCCTTCATTATAGCCTTCATGTCGGCGAAGTCCAGGTTCATGTGGCCTGGAGTCGATAGCGCCTCGGACATGTTCTTGATGAAGTTGGCAATCTGCTTGTTTGCAACGCCGAAGGCCTCCTTCAGAGGCAGCTCGCCAGCGACCTTCCTGAGCCTGTTGTTGTCGATCACTATCACCGAGTCGCAGACGTCGACGAGCTTGGTCAGCCCCTCCTTCGCCCTGGTCACCCTCGTGCCCTCCACCTCGAAAGGTATCGTCACGACGCCGAGTGTCAGGGCGCCGATCTCCTTGGAGATCCGAGCTACGACGGGCGAGGCGCCTGTACCGGTTCCTCCTCCCAGTGTGGAGGTGATGAAAACCAGTCCTGCATCCGCTATCGCGTTCTCGATCTCAAGGGCGCTCTCCTCCGCGGCTCGCTCACCCTGCTCAGGGAAGCCCCCGCAGCCCAGCCCGCCAGTGGTCTTGTATCCCAGCAGTATTCTGTCGTCTGCCTTAGAGATTGTGAGGTGCTGTGCGTCGCTGTTGAGCGCCAGGGTTCGGGCGCCCACTATCTCCCTCTTCATCCAAGATACTATATTGCTCCCGCCCCCGCCTATACCGAGAACGGATATCTTGGGGATGGCCTCCTTCGCTATCTCCTCTATGCTCCTCTCTAGCATCATCGAAGAACCCACATCAGCTTCTACTTGCAGATCCTACACCCCCGCGTATGGCTGATCGGTATTTTAAATACAGTTTAATTTAGGCGTGTGTAAGTAGCCCCGAGCAACATACAATAACCTCAACCTATCAGATCGAGAGAATTATCACAATTACGACTGCAAGGAGAATCTGTCCATTGGCGTATCTATAAAGAATTGAATGCCTATTTCTTTAGATAGAGTATCCGGTTCAGTATCTCGGTCCTGATGATGCCGTCCAGGTACCTATCCTCGATCCTCCTCTCGAACTCCGTTTTCAAGTGATTCGCCGGCGTGCCATTTATGAGGACCTTCCTAATTTTGTCGTCTCTCACTATGAATGAGTCCAGTATGGCGTCAACGACCCTGGTGTCCATTTGAATCTTCAGAGACGGTTTCTGTACTGGTTTCAACTCTGTTAGCAGCTCACTCATCCCTAGTAGCCCCATATCGATCGACATGTTGAGTTAATTAATGCTTTATGAAGCGTGGAAACGGGTCAGCCAATCCTTTTTCAATAATGTACCTGAGATACCCATTCCAGTTCCATTGATTTCTTAACAGCCGTCAAGCATAGGTCTCCAGGAGCCGCAGGGGTATGTCCAAGGTAAGATATTTGGTCGTGGTTTGCCTCGTCCTTGTTATAATTGTCATAGGCGTGAACCTGCTGTCGGCTCCTGATGAGGAGGGCGAGCCGGCTGAGGTCCCAGATGGGATCGAGGAGGAGCCTGAGCCACCTGTCGACAGGGAGAGCCTCATTCCGGCAAACGCTGTGAAGGTCCTGCCCGAGTCAGATCCCTATTCGCCTATACTCCACTCCCCCCTGTGGGAGGACCCCGTCCCAATGCCCTACCCCATAACCACCGCGGGGGCCGAGGACTCGCCGTTCGTCGCCCCCTGCGGCTGTGCCTTCTACTGGTTCTTCACCCCCGACGCCTCGGTGCCAGCGGAGTTGCAATTGGGGGACGGCGTCACGGGCATCTACTACGCCGCGAGGACGGAGGGGGGGTGGGGGGAACCGAGGAAGCTGGAGTTGATTGAGGGGGATGTCTCACTGGATGGGTGCCCCTGGGTAGGCGACGGCGAGATATGGTTCTGCTCTGTCAGGAGGGGAAACCTCAGGGAGATAGACATCTGGATCGCGAATATAAACGACGGCAACGTCACCAACATCAGAAACGGGGGCGCCCGCCTCAACTCCGAGATAGGGCTCGGCGAGCTGCACGTCACCGCGGGTGGCGATGAGATCTACTTCCACTCGGACATGCCCGGGGGCGCTGGGGGCAGGGACATCTGGGTCACGAGGAGGGTGGACGGGGAGTGGCTCGACGCAGAGAACGTCGAGGGCGTGAACACGGAGGGCAGCGACTCCCTCCCCTTCGTCACCGAGGACGGCGAGGAGTTCTGGTTCACACGGTGGTACAGGGGCTATCCGGCCGTATACGTGTCGAGAAGGGTAAACGGGGATTGGTCCGAGCCAGAACTCATCGTCTCCCAGTTCGCGGCGGAGCCTACTCTCGACGCCAACGGCAACCTGTACTTCGCCCACCACTTCATACAGGACGGGGTGATGATCGAGGCCGACATCTACGTGGCCTACAGGAAGAGTCCTCTGGAGCCCGTCGACGACGTCCCGACGCCCGGGAGGGGCTTCTATCTGGGTGTGCTGCCCACACCGGCTGAGGGGCAGTCCTTCGAGGAGGCAAATCTGCAGGCGTCTGAGGTCTCGGAGGTCGTGCCCGTCTGGGGGAGGCCGACGCCCTTTTACGATTTGGCGGGAGACCTCGCCGGGGGCTGGGGAGAAGTCTTAGTCGATGGGATGATCAGGGGGAACGGGATGATGCCGCTGGTTCACCTCAGCTTCATGGACATCAACCTCACCCTGAAGACGCCTTCGGGCATGGAGGGGGCGACCCTCAGCGACCCGGAGTGGAGGAGAGCCTACAAGGAGGCGGTCGCTGACGTTGTCGAGGCCTCCAGGCCCCTCTACCTGTCGGTGGGGAACGAGGTGAACAGGTGGTACGAGAGGCATGGCCTGGACGGCCCCAACGGGTTCCGCCACTGGGTGAGCCTCTACCACGAGATATGCGACGTGGTGAAGGCGCTCTCCCCGGGAACGCAGGTCTTCTGCACCTTCAGCCGTGAGATCGTGGACGAGAACAGGGAGGCGGACATGAGCGTCCTCAGCCTCTTCGACCCCGAGAGGATGGACATGATTGTCCTGACGAGCTACCCCTTTTCGCTGCAGGGCGTCAACAGGCCGATTGATATCCCTGACGACTACTACCTCGAGGCCTCCGCTGCCATGCCCGGGAAGCCGCTGGGGTTCAGCGAGGTGGCCTGGCCATCGTTGGAGGCCTTCGGCGGTGAGCGGGGTCAGGCCGATTTCCTCGGGAACCTCACGACGAGGTTGACGCTGGAGCAGGGCATTGAGCTCAGGCTGCTCTCGTGGAGCTGGCTCCACGACCTCGGGGCGGACGACCACACGGGCCTTCTGTCCTGGGACGGGTCTGAGAAAGTAGCGTACAACGTTTGGAAGGGCATGGCTTACTCGCCCGAATAGTTGGCCCTGTGCTCACTCCTTCCAGGGTTTGAGTGCTGGTGGGGACGCCTCGTCCGCTGTCCAGTGCAGGTAGTGGTTGTCGGGGAGCCTCTCCCAGATCCTCTCCGCAGTCATCTGCACATCCCTGATGAGCCTGTCCTCGTCTATCGTCGTGAGCCTCCCCTCCTCCACCACGATCTCGCCGTTGACAATGACTGTCTCGACGTCGCTCCTCTGAAGGCTATTGACGAGGTTCCTTATCGGGTCCCTGACTGGGACGGCGTTCAGGCTGTCGAGGCTGATCACGGCGATGTCGGCGAGCGCCCCGGGGGCTATCCTCCCCAGGTCGTCTCTCCCGATGCCCCTCGCCCCACCGATGGTGGCGCTGTTGAAGATCTCCCTCGAGGAGCCCGAGTGGCAGTCCCAGTCGGCCAGCTTCGAGACGTAGGAGGCGATGCGCATTTCGTTCAGCATGTCCTGGGGGGCAGTGTCCGTGCCGATGCTGACGTTCACCCCTGCCTCCAGGTAGCGAGTATGGGAGTGGAGCTTGTTCCCCCTCTTCACGAAGACGACGGGGTCGTGGGAGACGGTCGCCCCCGAGTCCGCCAGGATCTGGAGGTCCCCTCCCCCGGCGGGCGGGTAGACAACCAGTGGGTGCCCGGATATCGCCCAACCGTGGCCTATGATGAGGCCGGGGCCCAGGAGCCCCGTGTCGCGCAGGAACTCGACGGGGGTCCTCCTGTACATCCTCAGCATGTTCTGGAACTCGACTACCCACTGGCCCGCGTGAATCGAGACGGAGACGCCCAGCTCGTCCGCCCTCTCCCTCACGGCCCTCTGGAGCCCGGCGCTGCAGGTGTCCACCTTGTCCGGGTAGAGGGCGGGGATCAACCTGCCGTCCAGCGCGCCCCTGAAGCGGTTTGCGAACTCCTCGGCCTCCTCCAGCCCCCTGAGGCCTACCTCGGGCTCCAGCCACGTGGTCCTGACGTCGGCTCCCTGGCCCCTCTCCCAGACCCCGTCGTTGAAGGTGGGCCCCTCGCAGGCCCTGATCCCCAGCTCGCCTATCAGCCGGACGGCCCTCTCCCCGCCCAGGCTGTCGACCATGCCCTGCTCGACGATGGTCGTGTTCCCGCTTCTGAGGCACTCGGCCATTGAGTACTTTGCGAAGACCTCGTGGTCCTCGGGCCTCATGCTGTTCCCCAGGGCCGTGAGTTTCTCCCCGAGGCTGCTCATGTAGAAGTGCCTGGCTCCGACGTCCTCGAGGAAGGACTTGTCCTTGGGGGAGCTGGAGGCGTGGATGTGGGTGTTGATGAGGCCGGGGATGACGAAGCCTCTGCCGGCGTCGATCCACCTGTCCACCCTCCCCGCGTACGACCTGCCCACGTGAGCGATCCTCTTACCTTCCACGACGACGACGCCGTCCGTGAGCAGCCTGTGCTCCACACCGTCGAAGCCGACGATGAACTTGGCCCTTATTCCCAGCGACAAAAGGCGTTCCCTGCGGGAGGTTTGAGCTCGGCCTATTTAACGATGGCGTGGCCGGCGTATGGGCTCAGAGGCCCGTCAGTCTCCGGAGGTTCGCTGTCGCGGCCCTGCCGACCTCCTCCACCGGGAGGCCTCTCAGCTCGGCGATCCTCTCGGCGACCTCCAAGACGCCCCTCGGGTCCCCCGAGTCCGTCTCCGTGAGCAGCCTGTCGAGGGGCGCCTGCCTCACCGCCTTCAGGAGCTCCTCCTTTCCCTCCGCCAGGGGCCTGGAGCCCACTCAGATGTATAGGCCCAGGTCGAAGCACCTCCTTGCGTACTCTGTCCCCTTGGAGAAGCCGTGGATCGCCGCCCCGAGCTCTGTCGCACCCTCATCCTCCAGGATGTCGAGGACCTCGTATCTGGGGGTCCTGTCGTGGACGAGCACCGGTAGGCAGAGCTCCATCGCGAGCCTCAGCTGCCCCCTGAAGGCCTCCCTCTGGATCTGGGGGTCGATGAACGCTTCCGTGCGGACCCACTCCGGGGTCATCCTCCCGACGTAGTCGAGGCCGATCTCACTGACCGCGACCGCCCCCCTCTTCGCTAGCTCCATCAGCTGTGAGTGCGCCTCTTCACTGTACTCGTCGGCGCGCCAAGGGTGGATTCCCACGCAGGCCTCGACGATGTCGTATTTTTCAGCGGTATTGATCGCATCAACGCTGGAGGGCACGTCTATGCCCGCCACGAGCACCAGCTCGACGCCAGCCCTGCTTGCCTCCTCAACCGTCTTCTTGACGTCTCCCCTCAGATGGCAGTGGCTCTCCGAGTACAATCTGACCGTATTATTGGGTCTTTGTTGCTGTGAAAAGACTTCTGATGTGGGGGCGCTGGTAGTGGCGGGGCGAGGGGTGTGTCTCTATTTCTCGGTCCTCTTCAGCTCCTCGACCTTCCTGTCGAACTCCGTTATTCTCCTCTTGATCTCGGCTGTGAACTCGGGGAAGTCGAACTCCTCCGCCTCGAACATGCCGTCCCACCACTCGACAGTGAGGCAGTCCTCCTCGGGCAGGAAGATGTGGGGGACTCCGGCGGCGACGTCCAGTATCTTCCCCTCCTCCAGGTGGTGGTCGACGTTTCTACCGTCCTCCCTGAAGACGTACCTCCCCTTCCCCTTCAGGAGGAGGGTGTGCTGGTCTGAGGGGTGTATGTGGTTCCCCCTGAACATGCCTCCCCTCGTGTAGAGGACGGAGTAGTACTTTCCCCCGTAGACCCAGCTGTATCCCTCGCCAACGGCCGTCGGCTCTCCTCCGCCCCACCTCTGGATGTCGAGTATGAACTCAAGCGTCAACTCTATCACGGCTCCCATCGAGAGTTGCGCACTGAACTGATAAGATCTTTCTTCCTTGTTGAAAGGAAGCCCGCACTGACTCCGGGATGGCATCAGAAGGCGGGTGCTAGCTGAGCTCGTTCTTCCTATAGTAGTCCATCGCCCACCCGATTATCCTCTTCGCCTCGTCCGCGTCGTCCCAGCGCTCCACCCTCGTCTCCTTTCCCTCTGCCCTCTTATAGTTGTTGAAGAAGTAGGTGAGCTCCCTGACGAGGGACGGGGGGATGTCCTCGAGGGACTCGACGTGGCCGTAGAAGGGGTCCGTCGTGGAGACGATGACGATCTTGTCGTCGAGGGCCTCCTCGTCGTACATCTTGATGTTGGCGACGGGCCTCCCGAGGGTGAGGCAGCCGGTGAAGGTGGGCTCGTTGATGAGCAGAACGGCGTCGAGTGGGTCGCCGTCGTCGTCCAGGGTCTGGGGGATGAAGCCGTAGTCGCAGGGGAAGTAGGTGTAGAGCACCCTGTTGAGCCTGAAGACGCCCCGGCGGGCGTCGTACTCGTACTTGTTGCGGCTTCCCCTCGTCATCTCTATGACCACGTAGACCTGATCGGGGGGCGAGGGGCCAGCCGGGAAGCCGCGCCAGAGATCGACCATCGTCATCAGACATGAGTCCCTCCGACGCAATTTAGAGTTTTTGAGGGCCGCCCTCCTGGGAGCGTTGAAGGACGCGTCGTGAGAGACTCTCGTTGACAACGCAGCCGCCTAACGCAAAATACTATATCCTCACAGGCGCATCTAATCTCGGTTCTCAGATTGAGGAAGATCGACATCAACAGCGACATGGGGGAGAGCTTCGGCAGGTACAAGCTCGGCCTCGACGAGGAGGTGATAAGGCACATCACCTCGGCGAACATCGCCTGCGGCTTCCACGGAGGGTCACCCGGCGTGATGAGGCTCACGACCCGCCTCGCCAAGGAGCACGGCGTCGCCCTGGGCGCCCACCCGAGCTTCCCAGACCTCGTGGGGTTCGGAAGGAGGCCGATGGGCGTCACCCTCGAGGAGGCGAGGGACGACATCGTCTACCAGGTGGGCGCCCTCATGGGCTTCGCCAAGGCCGAGGGCGTCGAGCTCCAGCACGTGAAGGCCCACGGCGCCATATACAACCTCGCCCACGGCACGGGCTCCGTCTCCGGCGTCGACGCTGATGAGCTCGCCAGGGCGATGGCCGAGGCCGTATGTGATATGGATGATCGCCTCATCCTCGTGATGATGGCTGGGTCCAGAGCCCTTGAGATAGCCAGGGAGACGGGCATCAGGGTCGCCGGGGAGGCCTTCGCCGACAGGGCGTACACCCCGGAGGGAGGGCTCGCCTCGAGGAGGCTGGAGGGAGCGGTGATAACCGACCCCCAGGTGGTCGCGGCCAGGGTCATAAGGATGGCCACCGAAAGCAGGGTCACCGCAATGGACGGGACCGAGGTCGACCTGGGGCGCGTGGACACCATCTGCGTCCACGGCGACACGCCCACCGCCGTCCAGCTCGTGAAGGCCATCAGGGCCGACATCGAGGCGGCGGGGATCAGTGTGGCCCCCATGGGAGCCTTCCTCTGAGCGCGGCGAGGATTGCCATGGGCTCCCGCTTCCTCCTCTCGGGCGACTCATGCCTCGTCTTGGAGTTCGGGGACGAGATAAGCCCGGAGCTCAACCAGATGGTGAGGCGCGTCTCCGTCTCCCTGGCCGAGGCCGAGATCCAGGGCGTCACGGAGCTCGTGCCCACCTATAGATCGCTCTACATAGAGTACGACCCCCTCCAGATCAGCATCGAGGAGCTGAAGAGAAGGCTCGTCGAGATCGAGAGAAGCCTAAGCAGGATCGACCTGCCCCCTCCGAGGACGGTGGAGATCCCCACCCTCTACGGGGGGGAGCAAGGGCCTGACCTCGCCTCCGTCGCCGAGTACCACGGCATATCGGAGAGGGAGGTCGTGGAGATCCACAAGTCAGGGGAATACCTCGTCTACATGCTGGGCTTCACACCGGGCTTCGCCTACCTAGGGGGACTCTCCGAGAGGATATCCACGCCCAGGCTGGAGACCCCGAGGCTCAGGGTGCCCGCAGGCACCGTCGCCATAGCCGGACAGCAGACAGGCGTCTACCCCGTGGAGAGCCCGGGAGGCTGGAGGCTCCTCGGGAGGACGCCCATAAAGCTGTTCGACCCCCACAAGGACCCCCCATCGACACTGCAGCCCTACGACCACGTGAGGTTCATGGAGATCGACGAGGAGGAGTACGAGGAGATACGGAGCAGAGTCGAGTCTGGAGACTACGAGATAGGAACGGGAGAGCCACGGGAGGCTGCGTGACGGTGGAGGCCTTCGAGGTTGTCAAGCCCGGCTTCTTCACAACCATCCAGGACCTGGGGAGAAGGGGCTACAAGAAGTTCGGCGTGCCCATCTCGGGGGCCATGGACAGGCGCTCCCTGAGGGTGGCCAACATCCTCGTGGGCAACTGCGAGGGGGAGGCGGGCCTAGAGATCACCATATTCGGGCTCGAGCTGAGGGCGCTCTCTGACTCGGTGATCGCGGTGACGGGAGGAGACCTGGACGCCCACAGGAACGGCTCCAAGCTGCCCCTGTGGCAGCCTATCAGGGTCAGGGAGGGAGACGCCGTCTCCTTCAGAAACCTGAGGGAGGGGTGCAGGGCCTACCTTGCCGTGGCGGGGGGCATTGACGTCCCGCCCGTGCTGGGGAGCAGGTCAACATACGTGAGGGGAGGCTTCGGCGGCCTCGAGGGGAGAACCCTGAAGAAAGGGGATGTGCTGAGCGTCAAGAAGACGGAGAGCGATCTCCTCAGGGTCCTGGCGAGGAAGATGCCGGAGGAGCTCGTCCCCAGGTTCAGATCGGAGCTCGCGCTGAGGGTGGTCATGGGGCCCCAGGACGACAGGTTCACCGAGAGGGGCAAGGAGACCTTCCTCTCCTCAAAGTACGTAATATCGACCAAGTCGGACAGGATGGGGTACAGGCTCGAGGGCCCTCAGATAGAGTACACGGAGTACAACATCATCTCCGACGCCATCGTCAGGGGGGCGATCCAGGTCCCGGGGGACGGCATGCCCATTATCCTCATGTCCGACGCCGGGACAGCGGGAGGATACGCAAAGATAGCCACGGTCATAGGCCCAGACGTGGACCTGCTCGGCCAGGCGGAGCCCGGAGCCAAGGTCAGGTTTGAGAGCGTCTCAGTCCAGGAATCCCACGAAATCCTCAGGCGCTACGAAGAGGAGATCAGAAGGATCAAGGACATTCTGAGGTAATCTCCTCAGACCTCGCCACGAACCACTTGCTCTATGAGTCTCCTAGCGCCAGAAGTCATATCGATGGAGTTCAGCTCGTCCAGCGGGACCCACCGTACATCAAGGGCGTCGCAGAGGGCCTCCGGCGAGCCAACATCGGCTTCGCAGAGCATCTCGACGAGAACGTAGTGGAATCTCACCCTCCGCTCATCATCCCTCACGATGGAGTCGTAGACGGAGAGCGTGCGAATTGGGCGGACGCTCAGGCCCGTCTCCTCCCTCACCTCCCTTACGACGGCGTCCTCGACCCGCTCCCCAAGCTCCACGACCCCACCCGGCAGGCCCCACCTACCCCTCGCGGGCTCGTTGGCGCGCTTCACGAGGAGAACCTTCCCATCCCAAATCACCGTGGCGGCGACACCGGGTATGGGGCTGGAGGGATACTCGCGATCGGACTTCATCCAGTGTTCCTGGACGTACGAGTAAATAACAATTGCACGAGAACGAAGAGCCTGGCGAGATTGGCTGGGGAGGCTACTCTCCTCCCACGCGCCTACCCATCATCTTCAGGGTCTTGAGGACGACGTGGCTCTCCGCCTTCTCGATCCCCTCAATCTCGGAGATCTCCGAAAGCATCTCCAACGCCTCCTGTTTGTCGGCGCACATGCCCAGAGCCAGCAGCTCGCAGTCGCCCGAGACACGGAGGACGACGTAGGCTTTCCCCAGTTTGGCCACCTCTCGACCTATATCAGAGAGGCTGGCACCTGGTCCAGCGGATATTCGGACGCACATGGGGTACATACCAAGGGATTCAGGGTCGACGACAGTGGTGTAGCCCCGGATGACTTTCTCGTCCTCGAGCCTCCTTATCCGAGTCGAAACACTAGCATGGCTGACGCCGAGTCTCTTCGCGACCTCCCTGTAGGAGAGCCTAGAGTCCTCCGAGAGAATGTCGAGGATTTCCCGATCAAGCCTATCGATCTCGACCACTGTTCTCACACCTCCTATAGGTTGTACACCCTCTGGCCGTCGATGAACACAAGATCCACAAGGTCATCGTACCCTATTATTGATATGTCATCAAGCAGCAGGGAGCCGATGCCCCGCCTCTCAACGTCCCTCTCCAGGAGGAAGATCGTGACACCCCGCTCCATGGCTTTCCTCACCCTCTCGGCGTGTGCGCCGGACCTTGTGGCCATGTAGGATGAGTCCATGAGCAGAACGACCCCCACCTCGTCTCCGTCCTCCCTCATCGTTGAGGCCATGTCGAGGGCCGTCGGGTCGTCATCCTGGGTAATTAGCAACTTTCTCATACCATCAACCTCAGAATACAATCGAGGCGTCCGCCCCTGCCACCAGTTTGGCTATTTCAGTTCGTGACATTGGTCTCACCTCATCTATCAGAGCGTCCATTTCGAGGCTTCTCTCCGCGAGGGCATCCTCATCGACATAGGCGTTGATGTGGAGATCCGGGAGATCCGCGTGAAAGACGCCGTCGAGTGACATGTCCGCCGCCCCGAGTAGGGCGTAGACCCCGTCCCCCATCCAGACGACGCTGACCTCGTGCTCCCAGAGGCCCACGGCCAAGCGGAGCGCCTCATAGGTGTTGAGAGTCGTGTAGGGCTTGGACTTGACAACGATGACGAGACGTTTCTCCATCGCTTCACCGCCCCCTGGAGAAGCTGAGGAGGACATCGGACTCGGCCATCATCTCGGACAGGTCGAATAAGCCCCCCACGTCGACGCCCTCGGGCAGCAAACCCTCTCCGACGCCCCTGATCTCGCTGCAGACCCTGCAGGTCGAGACGCTGGCCCCTTCCTCGATGAGCTCGGAGAGCCTCTCGGAGACCGACCTCGTCTTGAAGGGCTCCCCGTTCTGGGTCGGGTTCGGGGCGTAGACGCCATCCATCATGAGGTAGATGTTGACGCCGTGGCCCTTCCTCAGCGAGGCCCTGGCGATCTCCATCGCGTGGTCGACGCTCTCGTGCTGGAAGGGCGAGTCGCAGAGGAGTATGGTGACAGCCTTCGACATCGCACTGCACCTAGATGAAGAGCTGGACGTCGGCGTCCAGGGCGATGTCTAGGAAGACGGCGGCGCCCACGATGTCGTCCACCTCGGGTATCAGCTCCCCCTCCTCAACGTTCATCATCTTCATGGTCGTGCTGCAGGCGTAGATCTTTGTGTTGCCCATCTCCCTGCACATCCTCAGCAGCTCGGGGAGGCTGGGGACTCCGGCGTCCCTCACGCGGCCCTTCATCATGCCGGTGCCCAGGCTCATCATCCCGGGAAGCTTCGCGCCCTCGAGCCCTCCCTTCTTCAGGGCGTTGAGCCCCCAGAAGGTGAAGAAGAGGTGCGCCTCCACGTCCATCGCCCCCCCGGCGCTCGCCAGCATGAGGACCGGGTAGAGCTTGTCCATCGTACCCGAGTGGACAATGATCGCCATCTTCCTGGCACTCATCTCAGGGCCCCCCCTTCCTCACGACGTAGGTGAAGACGCCCCCCTCCTCGGACACAGACAACAGCGTGTTCCCCGTCTTCCTGCACCAGGCCTCGAAGTCCCTCCTGCTACCCGGG
>Ga0209427_10005585_pt1 | contig 14429 bp, 8 predicted proteins | sample DeeMarSWOR136_30_FD_187465 | JGI IMG/M metagenome (GOLD analysis project Ga0209427, IMG submission 187465) | Marine sediment microbial communities from White Oak River estuary, North Carolina - WOR-1-36_30 (SPAdes) (version 2) | ecosystem: Environmental > Aquatic > Marine > Intertidal zone >... | reverse complement strand
CTGGTCAGTTTAAATTCTATACCAACTTCCTCAAGCGTTCGGGCTTTTTCACCGTTCAATCCAAAATACAATATTAATATTTTAGATTCGCGATTTGTCAAAGTATCCAGGATGTATTTAACTTCATCTTTTAAAGATTCATCCATTACTTCAGAATCCGGTTTTAACTCATCTCGATCCTGTATAATATCTACAAGACGGCTATCACTATTAGAAATTAGAGGCGAATCAATGGAAGCCACAAGGGAAGCTTGTTGAGTCGTATTGGAAATTTCATCCGAATCAATTCCCAATACGTTTGCAATTTCTTCATTATTAGGAGAACGTTCAAACTCTTGCTCAAGTTTATTATATACCTTACCAATTTTTGTAAGTATTCCAACACGATTAAGGGGCAAACGAATCATACGTGTTTTTTCGGCAATTGCCTGTAAGATACCCTGTCTTATCCACCATACCGCATATGATATAAATTTAAAACCACGGGTTTCATCAAAACGATAGGCAGCTCTGATCAGGCCCAAGTTTCCCTCATTTATTAAATCCTCTAAAGATAGGCCACGATTTTGATATGATTTGGAGATACTTACAACAAAGCGTAGATTAGCTCTAACTAATTTATTTATTGCTTTTTGATCATGTTGTTTAATTCGCTTTGCAAGTTCAATTTCCTCTTCAGGTGAAAGTAATTTAACATCACCAATTTCTCTGAAATATTTCTCTAAGGATTGTTTTTTATTCAAAAGTAAATTAATCCTTTAATTTTTCCGGGAATCACTAAAATTATATCATAAATACAAACTGCTTCACCCTCAATCTCGGTTATTCTTACTTTATCAGGTTGGTCTACTATTGGCTTAATTATGTTTTCTAAGAATTGTTTTAGCATAATATCCTGCTGTGTATTAGTACTTAAATTCAATTCATATGTGAAATGCTTCGGTTTAATAATGGGATTAATTGGTAAGTTAAACCTTAATAAACTAAGCCGGTGAACATTTGGGATTGAGTATTTTCAATTAATCCTCGCATAAAGATACACAAAATAATCGTAAATCAAAGAAGAATTTAGCTATAAACGATAATACATATGCTCGATGTGCATACATCGAGCATATCCCGTGAGCTTAAACGCAATAAAGGCCAAATGGATTATTAGTTGAAACAAAACCTACTAAAGAACCGAGAATCTAACCGTGAGTTAACCTGTGGTGGATAAACGCCAACAAACTTTTTAACACCTAAATATAAGCTAATAATTATAAATCTCGAAAAATCTCGGCTTTTACTCGTCTGAGTACAACAAATTGTTCGGCCAAATTTAATAGGATGATATTTCTTAATTACTACTAAAAAACCAGATAAGATAATTATAGAGATTGGGCGAAAGCCTTCATCAACTCATCCATATTTATCGTTGCTACACCACAGGATGAATCTGTTTACTTTAATATTTTGCATGGGATTTATCCTATACTATATGCTTGATACGTGGACAATTATAGTCATCAATAGACTTATTTTATTAGTTTACCTCAGCAGTGTCTTCCAACCTTTTTGAACGCTCTTTTGCCAATACCTGGTCTTCGAACAATTTATACATTGTGATAAGAGAAATTAACCAGGCCAAGGTCGATTCGGCGCCTTCATTAGCATTGGCGCCCTGGGATTGTAAACCATCTTTACAACCACCTGTTTGATAATTATATAGTTGTACTCCCAGATCATTCTGGCCTAAAAACCAGCTAAAACATTTTCTAGCATTGTCAACCCATTTTTTATCTCCGGTGAACCTAAACACGGTTGAACATGCTATGATAAGATTCATAGTTTCTATGGGTTGCTGATCGAATTTTGATTTGTCTCCATTTTTTGTGTTCCAATTTTTGTTGCCTATAATAGACATGTATCCTTCAGGCGATATTTGTTTTTCAATTAACCATTCTAAAGACGAAATACCTGCATCAAACATATCAAGTCTGGATATCCTCTGACCCGCAATGATTAAACCATGTGATAAATTAGCATTGGCGTAGGATAATTTATCTTCGAACCATGGCCACTCCGGTTTGAAATTATCTTTATATAATGTGTATAGTTTTTCAGCAAGAATTTCCTGAATCTTTCTCACTCTGGCGTCTCCACCGAAAATCTTCAGATATTGGTACGCTCCATGAATAGCAAAACTCCAGGCCCTAGGGGAAGTAAAACTTTCCACAACTGCTACAGCATCGCCGAACAATCGGGTAGCCATATCTCTAATTGCCTGATTGGGCGCATTATTAACTGCTACACCCAATCCCCACAATGCCCTGGCATGAGCATCTTCACTGCCGATCTCTTCTAACCAGGTCCGATCGTATGACATAAAATTACGGAAGCGTTTTTTTGTATAATTAAATGCATGATAGATGAAGGCCAGATAAATCTTAATAGGTCTAATTATCTGGTCATCCTTGCGCAAATTATGGTACATGCAAGAAACAACCAACGCTCTGGCATTATCGTCTAAGGTATAGCCGTTTTCGCGATTGGGTATGGTAAAAAATGAATGTTGCAAAATGCCTGTATCGTCTGTAAGTACCTGGAAGTGGTGTAGATTGATAAGCGGTAATTCATCGATTATCTTGGCTATGGGGTCGCTAACTTTAAGCGGCCCAGGATAAGCTGTCCTTTGCTCAAAAACTTCACCTACGATTCTTAAATAACGTTCAGCCACTTCTTTCCATACCATAGCACGTCCATGTAGATAGGCTTTTTTTCGTATAGTATTACGTTTGTGTTCATTGGAAAGTAATTCATTGATTTCTTCAGATATACTTTCCGAATCACGAAAGGGTACTAACCGCCCTCTCCCGTTTGCCAGGAGTTCCTCGGCATATAAATAGGGTGTCGATACTACGGCATTGCCTGCACCAACTGCATAGGCTAAAGTACCAGATGTAATTTGTTCTTTAGAAAGATAAGGTGTCATATATATGTCTGTTGCAATAAGGTATTCGGTCAGGATCTCAATGTCTACAAATTTGTTATGAAATTGAACATAATCTTCTAAGTCCAAATTTTTAACTTTCCTTAGTAAAAAATGCCGGTATTCCTCACCATGAGTTCTTAACAGACTTGGGTGCGTAACACCTAAAATGATATAAATTGTATTGTTATGTTTTTTAATAATTTTTGGCAATGCTTCAATCATAAACTCAATGCCCTTACTAGGACCAATAAGCCCGAAGGTAAGAATAACTCTTTTATCTTCTAAACCAAATTTATCCTTGTAGAAATATGGATCAACAAAAGGTATATCGGGGATCCCATGAGCAATAATAGAGATCATCGAATTCGGAATTTTATAAATATCATTCAAAATCTCTTTTGCTTTATGCGCCATAACGACAAATTTTTGTGAATATTTGGCCAGTTCCTGAATAATTGCTCGTTGCTCACCGGAAGGTTTGGATAACACAGTATGAAGAGTGGTAATGGTAGGAATCTTCAAATTCTTCAGCATGTGAATAATATGAACGCCATCCTTCCCGCCAAAAATACCATATTCGTGTTGTAATATGACCATATCAATCTGATTTAAATTCAGAAAATCCGTTGCGTTGATATAATCTCTTAAGACATTCTCTCTAATCTCAAACTTAACACGCTCAGGATAATCATATCCCTCTTCAATATCATCCATGGCAATCGCAATAACATTTTCAGGATTGGGCAGCTTATGAGCCAATGCCTCACTAAGATCGCTTGTGAATGTAGCAATTCCGCATATTCTTGGTAGATAATTTCCAACGATAGCGATCCTATTGGGATAATTTTTTAGTTTCATTCTTAGCCTTCCTTACTTAATAACAATATAACAATTTTGTTTCATAATGAAGAGCGAGATGAATTTATACAAAGTTCGATTAATTCTTTTATATTTGCTGTACCGACACACATTACCGTATCAGCACCACCCCAGTATATTTTTAATGTGCCATCTTCTTCCGGTATGGTTCCGCATGTAAAAACCACATTATGTACATAACCACTTCCTTCCCAGGGGGCTTCAGGTTGTAAAATCCGATTATCCGAAACTCCGATGACATGGAAAGGATCCTGGAGATCGTGCAAGGCGAGACCTACCACTAAACCATCCCAACTTTTCAATCCTCTTGCAACAAATAGTGGCAGTCGGGATAATTCTTCGGTAATTTTTGCTTGTAATGGTGCTTTTTTTGGGAGCTGATCTGGAATGTTTGAAATAGTTAAATAGGATCTAAGCTCTTTCAACAAGTTGTCAATTGGTTTTGCATCGAGAATATTGCTCCTTGAAATTGAAGTTAAATATTCCTCTTGTCCGAATGTCATGTTTGTGGTTTATCTATGAATTATTTATGTAAATTAATGATCAACTATTTAAAGGAGTAATATTCCTATGACATTTATCATGCTATAACTTTGTCCATTTAAATAAATTGATAATTGAATTTTTGTCAATCATAATTGTCTAGAATGTATTTAAAATTAAATTGATATTGAAATATATAGTAATTACGCCATTTATTAATTAGAATCTTTTTTTTAGATTCATATTTCTATTCATTTATTGAGTTTCTATCCTTCTTTATCTGGCTTCCAATATTTATTCTCTACCTCACAAGATATCAATTTTCGATGGATGCTTCAATAGTATTTTAAGTAATATAGTAGATGGTTGAAACTTTACTTAAGACCTCATTTTTTTTCGAAATGACTTTAAAGTATAAATATAGGTTGGTATTTATATCGATGAATACAGTTTTTTATCTCTCACTAAATTATAATCCGAAATTACCAAGGAGAGATTTTAATTCATTTATCTCTTTTGTCCAAATTTTTCTAAATCGTAACATTTCTTCTTCATTAAATCTGCTCAAATCATTAATGGTTTTTATATTTGCAGCTAACATAACATTGTGAACTCGTGATGATAAGTGAAAAGAACTAAGAGGTCTATTTAATATTTTATCTTTACGAAACGGTTCATGAAGCCATATTCTTGTACAAAAAAAAGTGTCGTCATTTCTTATATTTTTCAATGTCCTTTCAGCTTTTATTGCTACATATTTACCTTTTAAAAAAGGTTGGAAATGTCTTATATAATTTCTTCGGATCATCATTAATTGATTTGATGGATTATCATCTCTGATATTGGGGCTTACAATTGAGCTCTGCAATCTAGCCGCAATATTTAGAGGTGGACCCATAAATTCATCTTTGCCACTAATCTTTATACTATAAATATTTCCAATATCTAATCCAAATGTCAAACCAATGGATTCTACTGTAGTGGATAATCTTTTCTCAATATTATTACGAAAGTAACTCAAATACATATTACACAAAGAAGCAAAGAAATCTAATAGTAATTTCTTATTTGTTTTAGGCTCAATTATTAGTATCCAACCATCACCTAAAAATTTATAAACAGAAAAACCTAAATCTTTACTTTTATTATCTAATTTCTTTTCAACGCTTTTAAGAGTTTTTCGCCAAATTGCCAATTCATCATTCTGTGATAAATCTTCAGTGATTTTTGATGAAGAGCAGATATCAAAAAATGTAACATCCGAATTAATATGTCTGGACACACTTGCCTCTCTTATAGCATTACCGTCAATACTCAATTATGGGGATATTGGTCCCGGTACTTCTTCGCTCAGCTATAATGCGCCATATATCCAATTTAATAAAAATGGTCCTGATAGTGTGTATAATCTGCTGGGGCAAAAGGTGGCAACCCTAGTCTCAAAAAAACTGCCAGCAGGCTATCATGAAGTTGAGCTTAATGGCCAGAATCTGTCTTCGGGTGTATACCTGTACAAGATTGTCGTAGACTCCTACGGAGAGGCGGGTGAATGGCAGGATGTGAAGAGGATGGTGTTGCTGAAATGAATGTGTGGCAAATACAACAACTTGATGGAGGAGGGAAACATGTGCTTAAACAAAAAATATTTATGTGATTTTTTTAATCAATAAGAAGACTTTTTTAAATCCGATTAATTATTTAAATTTTATTATGATTAACATAATTTATATAATAATAGTTGCTTTTTACATCACCAGCGCTATTGCTCAGCAAAAACTTGATTCTTTTAATACCTTTACTGTGGTCAGAATAAAATATGACGGCGGGGGCGACTGGTATGGCAATAAAACCACGTTTATTAATCTACTTAAGAAATTAAATCAAGAAACTTTTATTAAAACTACTTACCGAGAAGCAAGTGCTGAAATAATGGATGAATCATTCTTTAATTATCCTGTTGCTTATATTGCTGGACATGGGAATATTAAATTAGGTCAGGACGAGGTTCAGAGATTACGCACTTATCTTGTCTCGGGTGGGTTTCTTTTTGCAGATGATGATTATGGGATGGATGGATCGTTCAGACGTGAAATTAAAAAAGTATTTCCAGAATTAAAATTTGTGGAACTTCCTTTTAAACATCCCATATATAATATATATTATAAGTTTCCCATGGGATTACCCAAAATCCATGAACATGCAGGTGGTCCACCCCAAGGATTGGGATTAATATATGATGACAGATTGGTCGTTTTTTATTCATTTAATACGGATATAAGTGATGGATGTGAAAATCCAGAGATTCATAATGATCCTCCGGAAAAGCGTGAGGAGGCATTGAAAATGGGTATAAATATATTGCTTTATGCTATATTGAATTAAATGGAACCAACAAAAATTATTTTCGATAAGATTTTAGCTTATCATAGAAAAAAATTAACCTATCTTGTTAGTGCCAGTATTATAAACGTAATTGTAATCTTATTCCTGATATGGAGTAGCACTTCTATAATTGATAGTGTATATTTTTTTTCTACCTCTGGGCGTTGGTTTCTTCTGATCACAAATCTCATAATATCTTTTGCTGTGATTACATATTTAATTTTTCTTCCGATATATTCCTTCTTAAAAAGGAACAAGAATTCCAATTATACTCTAATTACAAAAGAAATTGGCACTTTTTATCCCGAGATAAGGGATAAATTAACAAATGCTTATCAACTGTGTAAAGATAACTTAATAGGTGTATCCGCCTCACTAAAAAACTATGCTATAGAAGATTTTAGTCGAAGAATTGCTTATTTGAATTTTGCAGAGAGGATTAGATTCATAAAATTTATAATACCTCTGCCACTCATTTTTATTATCCTCATGGGGGGTGCTGTTCTTATTTTCACAATGAACGATAGCCTTATAATTTCATTTAAACGCATTATAAATCCTGGCGGAGAATATACTGTGATTCCCACTTATCAATTCAATGTAATACCCGGGAATGCAGAGGTTATAGTTGCCCAGGACCTGCAGATTCAGACATCATATCAGGGACCTGCCTTAAAAAAATGTATGTTAGAATATCGTACTTTAGATGAGCGTTTATTTCAGACAACTCCAATGTCTTATAAAGATGGTTTTTATTATTATACATTAAAAAACTTGCATAGACCAATCGAATACCAGATTAAAGGCATTACAGACATCGTCGCAGAATGGGATGATAAATTGGTGAGTGAAAGGTATCAGATACAAATTATAATACCTCCAGATCTCTATGAAGTAGCTATTACAATATCGCCCCCTGGTTATACAAATTTACCCAGACAAATATTAGAGAAGAATGTTGGGGATATAGTTGCTTATCCAGGTTCAAAAATAGATATATCCGCTCGGGCAAATAAACCTATCCAGCAGGCCAACTTAATTTTTTCAGACAGCACTGAAATCACATTTGATATTCGCGAAAATAGACTAAGCGCTGAATTTATTATTAATGAAACAGGAACATATCATTTTCGCTTAAAAGATCAAGAAGGGATTAAAAATCAGAATCCAATTGAATATTCGATTACAGCATTAAAAGATATTTATCCTTCTGTTGCAATTATTGAGCCTGGTGTTGACGTGGAAATTTCTGTAGATGCTGCACTCAATTTAGTAATCGAGGGGAATGATGATTTTGGCTTTAATCAGTTACAACTACATTACCAAATTATTAGTGCTATCGAATCTGCCATAGATACGACTTGGAAATCTGCATTTATTCTAATTCCTGAATTACAGGATAAGTTTTTTCAACAAAACTTTCTTTGGAATTTCGCCAATATATCCATAGGGTTTGATGATGAAATTAAATATTTTGTTTCACTAACTGATAATGATCAGATTAATGGCCCCAAAACAAGTCGTTCAAGCGAATATTTTATCAGATTTCCTTCCTTAGAACAGATATTCGATGAATTTGCTGAAAAACAGAGCGAGGCCGAAAATGACCTTGAAAAGGTTGCCCGGGAGAGTGCAGAACTTCAAGAAAAGTTAGAGGAAATCAGCCGTGAACTAAAAAGAGAAAATCAGATTGATTGGGAGCGTAAAAAGCAGATTGAATCAACTTTGGACAGTCAAAAGAATATTCAAGAAAAATTAGAGAAAATTCAGAAAGATCTGGATGAAGCGATTGAAAAACTGGAGCAAAATCAACTTTTAAGTCCCGAAATTCTGGAAAAATATCGTCAGTTACAGGATCTGTTTCAGGAGATTGCAACACCTGAGTTACTTGAGGCCATGAAAGAGTTGCAGCAGGCTCTGGAAGAATTATCCAATGAAAATGCACAAAATTCATTACAAAAATTTAAAATTAATCAGGAACAATTTAGCAAAACTCTGGATCGCACACTCGAGTTATTTAAACGAATTCAGTTGGAGCAAGAATTGGATCAACTGGTACAAATGGCCAGGAAAATGGTAAAAGAACAAAATGAGATTAGTAAAGAATTGCAGGATAATAACGATTTAACACAAGAAAAAGTTGATAATCTTAACAACCGTGAAGACGGACAGATAAAAAATCTAGAGCAAACATCAAAATTAATTGACAATTTATTACAAGAGCAATTAATGCAGGAATATTCTAAGACGAAAGATTTATTACAGTTATCCAGGGAACAAATAGATCAAAAGCAACTGTCATCCCATCTCAGGAGTTTACAGAAAATGTTATCCATTCTCAATGGATCTGGTGCTCTAGAAAAATCGCAACAGTTAGGCCAAGATATGCAGGAGCTAGCTTCAAATATCGAACGAGCGCAAAATGAAATGCTCCAGAGTGCTAAAGAACAGATAATGCAACAAATGTATAAAATTACTGAAAATTTACTCAAATTGTCTTCTGATCAAGAAGAATTAATGGAGGAAACAGCCGGTTTATCTAATTATAGCGATCAATTTTATGATGTTGCTTCTCAGCAACAAAAAATTGCAGATAATATGGGCCGTGTGGTGAACGATATAATAGATTTATCCCAAAAGACCTTCTTCATAGCGCCGGAACTAAGTAGAGCTCTGGGCAAAGCAACTGGAAATATGCGCAAGAGTCTTAGTGAATTAGAAGATCGAAATCAGAGAAATGCCAGTAAACATCAAACTCAAGCAATGGCAGCACTTAATGAAGCGGTTATGGAACTTCAAAATTCAGCACAACTTATGGCTCAATCAAATTCAGCCTTAGGATTTGAACAATTTTTACAAAGAATGCAACAGTTGTCAGGAAAACAGGGCCAGCTTAATCAGCAAGGATTGGATTTGTTTAATAGTAGGGGTAATCAAGGTAGTCTTACGATAGAGCAACAAGGTCAGCTCAAGCGAATGGCTGCAGGACAACGCGCCATTCAAAAAGCCCTGGAACAGCTGCATGACCAGACTGGTAATCGATCTGATATATTAGGACGCTTAGATAATATGGCTGAAGAGATGGACAAGGTGGTGAAAGATCTTGAGCAATTAAAGATTGATCGCAAAACAATTGAGAGACAACAGCAAATTCTTTCACGAATGCTTGATGCACAAAAATCGGTTCGTGAAAAAGAGTACAGCAGAGAGCGCAAAGCGGAAGTGGGCAAGGAATATGCCCGTAAATCACCTTCGGATAATTTGGAGACGACAGATAAAAGAGCAGAAAGATTAAGATTAAATCTGATGCAGGCATTAAAAGAGGGTTATCATCCTGATTATGAGAAATTAATAGAAGATTACTTTCGCCGATTGAATCAAAAAGACTTGAAAGAGTGATTACTTAGTGCTAATATTTATATCACTTAGAGAAAAGCCATTGTGTTTAGACAAGTTTATACAAAAGCAATTTCAATTATATTATTTTATACCTTCCTGTCCTTCGCTGGTGAAGAAATATACGAGCGCGAACAGCCTGCAATTCAATCATTAGTAATCGAAAAAAAACATGTCTTAGAACAGGGTAGCCCTAAGATTGCTCTAGTGCTTTCAGGTGGTGGTGCTAGAGGCTTAACTCAAATTGGAGTGTTGAAAGGGTTAGAAAAATATAATATCCCTATCAGTCTAATAATAGGCACAAGTATGGGCAGCGTCGTGGGTGGTTTTTATGCCGCCGGTTATTCCGCAAAGGAATTGGAAAAGATTGTAAAACAGGTGAATTGGGATGATCTTTTTACAGATGAAACAGAGCGAGAGGATTTATTTTTACCACAAAAAGTTGAACAGGATCGCTATATTTTGAAAATACACTTTAATAAATGGAAACCCATATGGCCGACAAGCATTACACCAGGTCAAAAAATATTGTCGAAAATATCGGATCTACTTTATAGCGCCAGTTATCAAGCGGTAAATGATTTCGATTATCTCAAAATACCATTTAGGGCCGTTGCTACAGATTTAATTAGTGGACAAAGGGTAGTTATAGGTGAAGGTGATCTTGCAGAAGCGATATATGCCAGCACTGCAGTTCCTTTGCTGTTTTCGCCTCTATCATGGAAAGAAGATAGATTACTGGTTGATGGAGGATTAATGTCTAACTTTGCTGTGGATGTAGCTAAATCTCTAGGTGTCGATAAGGTAATTGTCGTGGATAATACCTCACCTTTACGGAACCAGGATAATTTAAAAGCTCCATGGGAAATCGCCGATCAGGTAACGACAATAATGATGCAGTTTAAAAACGAAGCACAAATGCAATTGGCAAATATAGTAATTATACCTGAGTTACCAGATATAGGTAATACAGATTTTGATAAAATTGATATCATGATTAAAGCTGGAGAAGAGGCGGTTGATCAATATGCAAACCAACTAAGATCTTTGGTTTTTGTTGATAGTTTAAATCCAGATACAAATTCATACAATATTCTGGGCTTTGAAGAGAACTCAAACTCACAATGGGATCAAGAAAAATGTGAACCTTTATATGCCACGAAGTGTAATAAGATTACTCGCCATGAGATAAAAGAAGATGTTGATATGATTTTTTCTCATGGTATTTTTAAAAAAGTCTCAGCTTCAATTCGGGATTCAATGTTGGTTTATACACTTCATGAGAATCCTAACTATTATGGTATAGAATTTAGAAGGAATCAAATTTACCCTGATAGTGTTCTTGATTCTCATATTTCTCATCCCTTAGGTAGCGCTTTGAATTATAGTCTGATTGGCGAAGATTTGCATGATATAAAAGAATACTACAGACAGCATGGCTATGCATTAATGAATTATGATAGTATAAAAATCAACGAGAAGAATGGCATTTTGATTGTTTATATAAATGAGGGCATCATCGATAAGATACAAATTGAGGGTAATGAAAACACGGCAGATTTTGTTATACTGCGTGAATTTCCACTAAAGGAAAATGAGGTTTTTAATGCGAATCTAATCCGGAGAGGTATCGAGAATATACATGCCACGCAACTGTTTGAACGAGTCAATGCAAATTTAAGAGTTTTTAATGGATCATATATCCTTGTATTAAAGGTAGAAGAAAAAAAGTTTCCTATATTAAGGATGGGGGGACAGGTAGGAACCGATAGAGGTGCACAAGGGTATCTGGAATTGGCGGACGAGAATTTTTTAGCGATTGGTAGTAAACTTTCAATATTGGGAAGAGCTGGTGAAAGAGACCGCCTTATAATGATGAATTTCAGGTGGGATCGTGTTTTTAAAAGTTATTTGACACTGGGAATATCTGGTTACTATGATCGAAAAATTAATTTATATTCCGAACGAAATAGGAATATTGGAGAATATAAAGAAACAAGATTGGGAGTTAGATTAATCGTAGGACAGCAATTACGCAAATTAGGACAAATGACTGTAGAACTCAGGCTAGAAAATATCAATGATACTACTTACTCTGGACAATTTTCCGATTTACAAAATAGTGAGATTAGAACATTTACAATAAGATCGATAACCGATAAACGCGATAAAATAACTTTTACAAATAACGGAATTTATAATATTTGGTATTGGGAATCGGGTAGTGAGCAGCTTTTGGATAGCCAGGAAAAATATATGAAGGCCTTTGTTAATTTAGAAGGATATTATACATACTGGTTCAACCATACCTTTCATGTGAAGGGAGCGATCGGTGTGGGAGATAAAACCTTGCCATTCTCTGAATTCTTTAGAATAGGTGGTTTAAATAGTTTTATCGGATTACATGATTATGAATTTGTTGGGCGACAAATCATTTTTACTAACCTGGAATATCGTTACAAATTACCGTTTAAGATATTATCAGATACCTACATCGCCTTAAGATATGATATTGGAGGAGTATGGAAAACCCCGGATTTGATTTTAGACGGTGAAGATTTTTTCTATGGCTTTGGTAGCTGGATTGGGATAGATACAATATTAGGACCACTAATAATAGGATATGGTGATACAAATATAAATAGAGGTGTTTTTTATTTTTCTTTAGGATATGATTTTTAACTCATTTTTAATCATTTCCATAGTTTTTAGCATTACTTTATGAAGAGGATACTCGTTAATCAAATTAAAATCCAACCATTTGTACCTTGTATAAAATTCTATTCTACTTGTATATCCGTTGTATCTAAATAAATGTGGAATCAGATATACATGAAAATGAGTATAGCTGTGCCTGATCTCTCCCCAACTTTTTACATATTTTGCTGAAATGCCAATTTTTTTTAAACTTGAATGCGGAGTAATGTTCATATTATCATGATTCCGGTTTAAACCATACGTTGGAAATTCCCATAATCCTGCTAATAAACCGTTTTGTGGCCTTTTTGCTAAAAGATATTTACCACATTTATCAATAATAAAGGTATGAGCCCGGATATGGGGTTTAGCTTTTAATCTAGATTTAAATGGCAAGCACTGAGCATAATCCTTTTTAAATGCCAGGCAATAATCATTAATAGGACAAGATGCACATAAAGGTTGGTCGGGTGTGCATATTGTAGCTCCTAATTCCATTACCGCTTCGTTAAATACAGCAGGTGAACGTAAACTGATTAGTTCTCCCACGAGGTAATTAATTTTTTTTAGTGTCTGGGTTTGACGGATATCGTCAGTAATTAAAAATAATCTGGCTATAACTCGTTGCACATTACCATCAACAACCGCATACGGTTTATTGAATGCTAAACTTAGCACAGCATTGGTGGTATAAGGTCCAAATCCAGGTAATTTTATTAATTCATTTTTGTCCCGAGGTATTTGTCCTCTATATTGATTTACGATTATCTGAGCTGCAAGGTGTAAATTGCGAGCTCGAGAATAATAACCCAATCCCTCCCAGATTTTTAATACATATTCCTGAGAAGCTTTGGCAAGCTCTGATACATTGGGAAAATGCTTTTTGAATCGATGGTAATAGGGAATGGCTTGTTTTACTTGTGTTTGCTGCAGCATAACCTCGGAAATCCAAATATCATACCAAGTGCTTCTATTTCTCCAGGGAAGAGGGCGTTTATTGTTTTTGAACCACTCAATTAGGCGCTTAGAAATTCTCTTTTTGTGTCGAATTATCATTTAAGTACAACCTATTCCAGGAATTATTTTAAAATTATTATTTTCCTTAAAAGCAATTGAAATTATAATTGAATAAGTTATGTTGAAACAAAAATTTGTATCACAGTATTATTTATATATAAATTTAAACATTAATCCGGTTTTAATTAATCCATAATGACATAAGAAGTAGTTTTAATCTTTATAGGAAGCCTTGCTTTGCGAATATGAATTACCAAGATATCCCATTTTTAATCTGGGCAGAAAAACTGGATATAAGCCAGCAAATAAGTAAGATATTAGGAAGAAAGGCGAATACAATTATTGTCAGCCATAATCCAGAGCGGCCATTCGATTTTCTTGATAAAAGTGGTTACTTCTCATGCCATGTATTTCATTATTCTGAAAATAATAGCTATCTGAATGATTTAATCAAGTATAGTTTAAAAAATCACCCCTATTCTGCTATCATTCTATTCTCTTTTAATGATATGTCCTATTCGGATTATCAAAATTTAATACGCTCAGGTGCTTCTGATGTACTGATATATAGTGACGATAATTCACAGATTGCGCTTATTGA
>Ga0209427_10005584_pt1 | contig 14429 bp, 13 predicted proteins | sample DeeMarSWOR136_30_FD_187465 | JGI IMG/M metagenome (GOLD analysis project Ga0209427, IMG submission 187465) | Marine sediment microbial communities from White Oak River estuary, North Carolina - WOR-1-36_30 (SPAdes) (version 2) | ecosystem: Environmental > Aquatic > Marine > Intertidal zone >... | reverse complement strand
CGATGGTTGGGAAGATTCTCAAGAGATAATAGCGGGGACAGATCCCTATGCTACCGATACAGATGGAGACGGATATTGGGATCCGCTTGACCCAAATCCTCTTGATGCAAACATGCCCAAAGAGTCACCTTCACCATCACCATCACCCTCACCTTCACCTTCACCAACACCTGCCTTAACACCTACAACGACACTACCACTTACACCTACGCTCACAATGTCGCCCACGCCTACAAGCACACCACCGTCCACACCTAGCCCAACACCTACACTTACAGCCTCACCTACACCTAATCCTACACCAATGCCCACACCTACCGGAACAGTGCTGTTCTCGGATGATTTCAGCGATGCATCGAGCGGATGGGATACATATTCTGATGATGAGGGTTCAGCCTCATATGAAAACGGGGCACTCCATGTGATGGATTATCCATATAGCTTGTATTCTGAAAATTCTTATATCAGCCTTTATCTCACTGATTTCATATTAGAAGTTGAGACACAATTGGTTGATGGCTCAGACGATAATTGGCATACCATTATCTGCCGAAGTGATATGACCAGTAACTACTATGCTTTTGGTATAAGCGCTGATGGTTATTATCACATAACGAAATTCATCAACGGCTTACCAATAATCCTCATAGAACCTACCTCTACAGAGTATATAGATATAGGGCAAGGTAGGCACAACTTGGTTCAGGTTCGATGTGTAGGCAGCGATTTAGGTTTATCGGTGAATAGAAACATGGTGGCGAATATAAATGATGATAGCTTAGTTAGTGGTTATATAGGCCTGGGTTGTGAGGCATTAGGGCCTGAGTTCACGGAAGTATTATTCGATGATATTGTTGTTACTGCTCCATATTAACCGGTGATAAAATACATTTGTTGACGTGCTTCAGAAAATTAAGACCAATCATGAAAATGAAAAGCACTTACATTGTGCCATTTTGAGAGATGTCTAGCGCCATTTCCTATCACTCTACCTGGAGATTAGAAGTACGTTTATAGCATCTAATGCTGTAATAGTCTATACATTACAAATATTTTATATGTAAAAATGTTCAGAAAATAGAAGCCCCAACTGTGGCCGGGGCTTCTATTCTTACTCTGCGCTGACTAAAGAGCGACGGCATTATTTAAAAACGGTGGTTGACCGCGGATAGAACCGTACCTGCAATGTTCTCGCGCCCTCGTTCTCCAAACCCTGTTCGGTAACTACGAGGTCTGCGATTTCATGCATAAATACGTTCTCAAAGTACCAGGCCATCGGTGTGGCGAGTAGGGATTGATCGGTCAGCCATGCCTCAACGTCATCGTCATTCTCTACGCCATCATCGTTATAGTCACGGTCAAAGACGGTATCGAGATCGTAGTCGTCCACCGGAACATCACATAGAGATATTGCCTCGTCGGCGCCCAAGGTGCACGTCCCTGCCCCGTCATCGGTATATGTATCGAGGCTTTCATCAACTACCCAACCGGTGTACTCGAAGAGACGGGTGATGTTCGCAGCGACGGACTTTCCTTTGCCTCTCTTCTCTGGCGGAGGTGGCGGAGGTTCAAATCGTACAAACTCCTGGGGGTTCTCCCCATTTGGATCGTTGACCCATATATCGTCGCCATAGATCATGCCCAATGCCAATCCTTCATCGCAGCTGGTATAGTCTGGAAATTCAGGGTTGAGGGCTTCACCTGGGTCATTGCAGGCCTTCGTGATTCGGTTGGGATACAGGATCAAGCTGTTTGCGTCAACCTTACCTGGTGTTCCGGTGATTTTTGCGAAGACCCAGTAGCCATTTGTGTCCAGTTTGGTAACACCATCGTCGAGCAGGACTTTGGACGGCAGCTCGATTATTGCCAGGCCATCATCTATGGCGCATGAATCGAGTACGTTAAGCTCCGTTGCCCCCTTGGACTTATTCTGAATGTATCGAATTGTTACATCACCATCAACCAATTCCCCATTTAGATCTGTAGTCCATAGAGGGATGAATACTGAGCCCCCGCCTGGAGATGGTGAGATACATTCAAAAGACTCGTTTTTTCCATGAAAGATAAGGTTATGGTGTGGTCCGCTGGGAAACCCGTTGGGTAGAAGTACTGAATTCGAATTTCCTTGTCTCCCCGCTTTAGGTCCTTTATTACCGCCTTTAGCTGCCAATACCGTTGTGACGCTGGTAATCATCGCTACAAGTACGATCACCGTGATTGCTATTATCGCAATGCGTTTCATTTCTATCCTCCTTTTAAATTAGTGTACTAGTCAAATTTTGTAAATCTATATATTGTATTTTCGCACAATGCTAGCACTATATATTGTGGTTGTCAATAGATATTTGCTTTTAATATGTTCTCACCGCCTGCTTTTGTAATATTGAGTTTTAACATGACATGTTGCAGTTTTTGTCGTTTTATATAAAGAGGAGTATGCGACTATTTAACACCGAATGACTATTAATGTAAATCACCCAATCGCACTTTTTTTATAAAGTAAATAGTCAAATAACAGTAGTACGGGTATATGTAGGAATAATTATGAAAATTATATATCCGAATGCGTAAAAAAACAACTTAACTTATCTTATCCTATCCTCCCATTTCTATACCTTTCTGCAATTTTCTTAACATACATATATTCCATTTAAACAGTCGTCTTTATTGTGTTTCCTAAACAAGAATAATGCTTGGTTTTTCGGTAGCCGGAGAATAGGGTAAAAAGGATCGGGGCGGGCATATGAGCCCGACCCTTTATTTGTGCACAATAAATGAACAGTTTTTCTCACAGACCAACTGCTCTAAAATCACTTGGTATCAGACTATAATTGACACTGAGTTGACAAAGCTTCATGCGAGTGGTATAAAATCACTACTTAGCTCCATGACGACTCACGCCCGCGTTTAATTTTTGGCTCTGTATCCGCATTTAAGGAGCAAGCCATGAGTCATATCTTCATCAGTGTTGCTCTCTCGACATTGTCATTGAGTTACATACGCCCATTGGGTGAGGGGATTCGTCGAGCAATGAAGGGATTAGATTCTTTTCTCAAAGCAGAGGCAAAATTAAGACGTGAGCTTCGTGCTAACAGAAGCTCCAAAGGAGGAGGTAGAGATGGCTATTCAGGTATCCAGTGGACAAGAACGCATTGCTGCCCTGTGTGAAGCCTTTCCCCTTATTCCCCGCAGCATCATCATTAAAGCCGATGTATTCAGAGAGGGACTTCGGTATACTAAGGACCTGGAGAATGCAGGAGAGGTGAGTTTTCCCCACTCCCTCATCTGGAATCCCAAGCATCGCTGGAATCCTCAGGAAGCACCTCAAGCGGGCGAGTTTATCACCATCCCCTGGAAGTTTGACCTTTCTGATGAGACGCCTGTTGTAGTCCGTTTCTCTGCTCACACTCCGTATGAGATCCGTAGATCTGACGGACGCTACCACCTTTTACGGGATGGCGAGGTGATAGATGAGGTGAGCTTTGAGCCCAAAACCGAATGGCTTTTCAAGACTACATCCAAGGGCGTCCTTATGACCTCCGTCTTCCTTTCCTGGACCAGGGAGTGTCTTTTGGGCTGTGCCCTGCGGTACTGCGAGTATACCAAGACTGGAGACCAATGCGTGTATTGCTGCCTTGATTCTAACCTTAAGGAGTACCAGAAGGCTGGGATCAAGTATGATCTGTCGGTTGACCCTCAAGCTGCCGCCGAGACATACCAGGCTGCATATGAGGAGGTAGGACAGATCAGGAGTGTGGCCTTCACCGGCGGCAGCCTGCGCAATACCAGGAAGGAGGCTGAGCACTATGTCGCTCTCTATTCTGCCCTGAGCCGCGTGCGTGAGAAACTGAAGGCCAAAACAGATTTTGGGGCCTGTCTGACGCCTCCCCCTGAGCTAGAGTTACAGAGGCTGAAGGAGGCAGGACTTGACCACATTGCGCCCAACATGGACTGCTGGGAAGAGAAGCTATGGCCAGTGATCGTTCCGGGGAAGCACAAGTTTGTTGGCCGCAAGTATTGGATAGATACTCTCTTTAAGTGTGTGAAGGTCTGGGGCAGAGGCAATGTGGGGACTGCTCTTGTTGTAGGACCGGAGATGGTGCCTCCTCATGGATTTAAGAGCTTAGAGGAAGGTGTGGAATCATGGCGGCGCTGCTTTGAGTGGCTTCTCTCCAATGATATAGGCCCTTTCACGGTGCAATGGGAACGAGAGGTGAACTCACCCTGGGAAAACGCAGAGGCGCCACCAACGGAGTATTTCCTGATGGTGGCCCAGGCCCGTCACGAGGCGTACGAGAAATACGGTGCTTATGACTGGCGGCAACATGGTCACTACAAGCACGCGTACTATAAGGCCGCAGCCTGGACTACCGACAACGACTTCCGCCGCTTGGTGCATAGATGTTCCTGCGAGGAGTGTCGGTAGAGAAAGTATATATCCTGAGACTGGATAGCTCAGATGGGTTGGGAATTTAATGAATTTGTGAGTCATGTAAAGAGACACCAGGCCGAATAAGTGGTTGTTGTGTAGCTCTCCGTGTATGAGTTACTGCCCTAAAAACGAACGATTTTCAGAGAATTGCCTCAAAGCTAGCCATTGAGTCCATAAATGAAAAGTGATGTCAACTCACGCACTAGCTTTGGGTTGCGTTTGATTTCTTCCGGTAAACCGGGGTTGTTGAATACACCCTGACGCATTATATCCATGTACAGCATGAAAGCTCTCCGGGACAATTTGCGGTCGATATAGCCCTGCTTTTTGCCTTCATCAAATAAATCGAGCATAAGCTGGTTCACTTCACGTTGCCATATAGACTCTACGAATTGCTGGATCTCAGGGTCTCTCGATAATGCTTCCTGCAGCATCTCCCCTTGATACTGACCGGCCAGCTGGGTTTTATCGAAGACTATGGCTTCCAGCTTTGCTAGAAAGGGCCTTTCCCCTTTGATAATTGTCCTGAATTCCTCCAATATATCGAGGTACAGTTTTTTTGTGACTTCACGGACAAGCCCTTCCTTACTGCCGAAGTGATTGTAGATAGTGACCTGAGAGACGCCGGCCCTATCGGCGATCTCGCTGATACCCACTTTCTTAAAGCCATAGGTCTGAAATAGCTCCAGCGCTGCCCTGGAAATACTATCCTTCTTCTGTTCCTTCCTACGTTGGAAACCATCCATTTCCACCCCTCTGGCGATTATCAATATTTTGTAATATTTTTATTAAATCATATCAAAAAGTATTGACATGGTCAATACTTATCTTATATAATTATGAAAATAATGAAATAATATATTACATAATATACATCTATTAACTGCGTGAGGGTGAGAATGAAGGATTCAGTAAAGGATGCATGGGTTTACCAGATGCGTTGGTGGACGCTTTTGGTCATTGCCATAAGCGTTCTCATCGTAGTACTTGACTCCACGATAGTAAACATTGCACTCCCGACTTTGCAGCGCGAACTCAATACCACTATTTCTGAACTTCAATGGATCATCAATGCCTATATCATGTCATTTGCCGCCCTGATGTTGACTATGGGCGCGCTTGGTGACCGTATTGGACGGGCCAAGATGCTGCAGGTAGGAATTGTCCTCTTCGCTGGCGCAAGTGTGGGGGCAGCCTTCGCCGATAGCGGAGGCCAGTTAATCATGTGGCGCGCCATCATGGGCATCGGCGGTGCGATGATTTTGCCAGCGACCTTGGCGATTATCACCAACGTCTTCCCCCGTGAAGAGCGTGGTAGGGCGATAGGCATTTGGGCTGGATTGAATGGCATCGGTATAGCACTGGGTCCAATCATAGGCGGTTTAGTCATTGAGAATCTGCACTGGAGCTGGATATTCCTAATCAATATACCAATAGCTGCCGTGGCACTTGTCGCCGGACGGTTTCTTGTACCCAATAGCCGGGATCCGAATCCCAAGCGCCTTGACTTTGCAGGGACCATGCTCTCGGCCGCAGCACTGTCAAGCTTAATATTCGGCCTTATCCAAGGTAGTAATTGGGGCTGGACGGATCCGGCGGTCACTGGTTCTCTAGCTGGGTCCATAGCGCTCATTATTTTGTTTATTATTTGGGAACGCTACACCACTCATCCGATGCTAGAAATTGGATTCTTCAGCAACCTCCGCTTCTCTGCCGGTGTCGGCGCTGTCAGTATGATGTCACTTGCTTTGGTAGGTCTGACCTTCTCACTAACGCTTTACATGCAATTTGTAAATGGCTATACAGCACTTGAAACAGGGATACGTTTTGTGCCGCTCGCACTCGGCATTTTCATAGGAGCGGGATCAGCCGACAGAGTTGTTTCACGCCTCGGAACTACAAGTGTGATAGTAATTGGCTTTATCGGTACCGCGATCATTGGAGCCTTGGCCTCATTCTGGCAGGTAGACACAGCTTACTGGCAACTGGGCTCGATGTTCTTTGGCCTGGGCTTTTTCCTAGGATATATCGCGGCGCCAGCAACTGAGGCAGTTATGGGCGCTTTACCAGAGGCTCGGGCTGGCATAGGCTCAGCCATGAACACCGTATCCCGCCTTGTTGCTGGCTCAATTGGTGTGGCCGCTCTTGGTTCAGCGCTGAGCACAATATACTCCTCAAGCTTTAAGAAAGCGATATCCGCAATTTCCGATCTGCCGGCGGAGATTGCGGCAGCGGCAAGCGATTCAGTTGGGGCTGCCGTAACCATTGCTGAAGAGTTGCCGCCAGGTATGGGCAACGCCCTCGTCCTAGCCGCCAGAGAGAGCTTCATGGATGGGTGGCAGGTAATGGCGTTCGTTACCTGCGGCATGAGCATAATTGGGGCCCTCCTTGTCCTCAAATTCATGCCTCCACGACATGAGCCCATACGCACGGAGCAGCCTATTCCTGAAGAGGTGCCATCCAGCGCGCCACTTCTCGTTCCAGAGGAGGTACGCCGAGATGAGGAAACATGAATATGCTCATACAGCTCCCAGAAAAGCCGTCCAAGCATAAGGTTCCTTTGTTGCCCATAAATAAAGGAGCGGGCTAGCGTGCCCACTCCGATCCTTTTTCTCCTATATTACAACTACCGATAAACCAAGGTTTTTTCTCACCTCGCAACAAAACCACACTCAATCCCAATTCTGTAATTGCATTCTGCACGGACAGAGGTTCACCACGGCTACCCGCCCCCGACCGAATCAGCGTGTGTCCCAGCGGAGGAACACTGGCTTCCCGTCATCACGATTGCGGGAAAGTAATAGCATAACCTTTGAGTTGGCGGTTCTCGGAGCTGGCCAAAGGGGTATGTGAGCCTCACCGAATGACCAACAGTCAAACATTCGCCTTCGCTTTTGAGGTAAGATTGCGATAGCAGGTTTCGTAAGCCCTGGCTTTGTATACCCTCCTAACCGCCTCACTTATGAAGTAGTCTGTTAGTGTCCTACATATCAGTTAGATCATCGGTATCACAAACAATGCCTTCCGCCAGGCCATATGCCATAAAGTTCCTGAACTCTCGCTCTGCGCCACACAACTTGCATACACCTCTGCTGGTAGGCCTAGTCGGGCTCTCGATCATCCAATAATGCGTACATTTGACCTTGACTTCCCGTTTGGCATCAGTATCTTTTGATTTGCCCCACATTACACGCTCCTAACTGCCTAGATAATCTAAATATGCTACGCTGACATTAAGAATTTGTAAGTATGAAATTAACTCAATATTAATGGGGTCCGGAGAGGAATAGCAGATTACCACAGTCTACTTATTCTGTATCGGCGTAACAAAGTGGTAGAAACATTCTACGTGGTTAGAGAAAAGTTACCGTGAGGGGTTCGCCGCTACGGAACGAATGTAACGCGCCACACAGGAACAAGTATACCTTTACACGGCATCACCCCTTTAACTCCCAGCCAGAGGTTCAACCCGGTTGTGCAGTAGTCCGATTGGCGGTTGACGAGCGCATCTATTGCCATCCCTACGGCAGTTCCTTCACGCCGATGTTCCGCCAACGCCAGAATCCACCCGGCACCCAGCGCAGGCCGCCGTGAATCTGGATGGCGATCATTCCGTCGGTTGCGCCGTTGGGCAGTTGGTTTTCCGTGTCGCGCCAGTCGCGTACAAGCGTGCCGTTGATCCATACCTGAATGTGCGGCACGTCGCCCTCGATGCGCGCGCGGATCGAATTCCACGATTCGCGTTTCCACACCTCGGTCCATGGCGTCACTTGCGCCGCCGCCACGCCAGCTCGGGGTGGCGCGCCTTGGTCGCTGAAACCCAACAGTAGCTCACCGTGGATCCCTCCCATGCTGCCACCGGGCAGGTAGTCGAGCATGACCTGATAGGCCTGGCCCCACTCGTTGGACCGCAGGAATAACCCGCTGTCACAGCCCCAGTCGGGTTTGACCTCCATGTAGATCTCAAAATCCTTGTAGCGTTTGTCGGTCAGGAGAATGCCGCCGCGGCCGATCGGATTCTGCGTGCCCACGATCAGGCCGTGAACGACGCGGTAATCCGGCGTGGTGCCGTGCTGGTTCGGCTTGCCGATGTGCCAGCCCGACAGATCCCTGCCGTTGAAGAGGCGAGTGAAGCCGTCCGGGAGGCCGCCCTTGTCGGCGACCAGCTCATTCTGGGTCTGGGGCGCGACACTCAGGCCCCCTGGCGCGGGCATCGGTGTAGGCGCTGTTGTTGGTGTTGGTGCAAGTGTTGGTGTTGGTGTCGCCTCCTCATCCTCACCGCAGGCAATCACCGCAACCACTACTATAAGGAATAACGCTACCCATTTCATCGCCCACCTCCTTTATCGTAAATTATACCACTGCCCAGATTTGACAGGATTGGAAAAATCTGCTATTGTAGCTATCAAGTAGCGGCTTCTAGACTCGCAAAACACACAAGGGCAACCAGCCTTTGTGTGTTTTTATTTAATGTAAGTTCTTTTACGGGAAAGTCCTGTTCCGCCAAACCTCACCCTCCCCAAATTCATCCTATCCATCGGCGAAAACTTCCTGTGCTGAACTCTGACCTGGGCTGAGGCTAACGTTACGTACCTTCTCACCATCTCCAGGCTGGTGTGGCCCAGAATCTGCTGGAGAGAGAAGACATCACCGCCATTAATGAGATAGTTTGAGGCAAAAGTATGCCTACACAGATGTGGATGCAACCGCGTTACTCCAGATCTGATGGCAACTCGATCCATCAATTGCTTGACAGCATTATTTCCAAATGACCGTCCTTCAATTGTTAGAAAAACGGTATCTTCACCAATGCTTAAAGGGTTTGGCCTAAAGTGATACACATACCTAAGAAGCACTTTCTGTGCGAGTCCTCCTATTGGCACTATGCGTTCTTTTGAGCCCTTGCCCATCACCTTGAGATATCCTTGATCAATTTGGGCATCAGCCATTTTGAGACTGGTTAACTCTGAAAGTCTAAGACCAGTGTCAAGCATGGTAATGACTATAGCTGTATCCCTGCATCCAGTAGCGGTATCAGGGTCAAGACAAGAAAGGATCTTCTTAACCTCCTCGTCTGTCAGCACTTTCACGAGTTTTTGGGGTGCCTTAGGTGGTTTCAAGTCAGCTAGTCTATTCTCTTCAGTATACCCTTCTTTATATAACCAACTAAAAAAGGCCCGAAGAGATCGAACGTAAGTCTGTACGCTTATTGCAGCGAGGTGGCCCTCAGGTTTAGGCACATAAGGGTGTCCGTCCCATCTCTTCCTATTTTGAAGATACAGCACGAATTCCCTGACTGTTAGTAGATCCAAGTTCTCCAGATTACTTGGCAGATTAAACTTGTCGAGGTAGTCGCTGAAATAGGTGAGGACTCGGTTATACCAATAGACAGTAGCCGGTGATTTACCCTCACTTCGGTTGTAGGCCTCGAAATGTTGTATCAGTTTCTGTAATGGGATGTCGTTCTTTTCCAACTCCCGCCACCTTGGGTTCTTTGTTTTCATCACCATCATATGCCTCTTTCTTTATACCGGTCAAAAATGCGTGACCAGTTTGTGATTCTATTGTGAGCTATCGGTGATGAAACGTACTTGTCAAGGCAAGGAGTCTCCCTGGAATACGAAATTGTAACAAATCACATAGTCAAAGCACGGTTTTTAACCCCTTTTTAGCTTCAAAACCCTTCCTTAGTAATTCCCAAGCAAAGAGTCGTGGGTTCGAATCCCATCACCCGCTCATTCATTTTGTTAACACCTTGTTCAAGCCTTGTTAACACTTTGGGCGTTAACTCTCTCTTTCCAGAAGCAATCATTGATACATAACCAGGTGTCACTCCACTTTAGCCACCAGCCGCCGGGAGCGGCTCCAACTCCCTGCCTGATAATGGAAGTCCTGATACCAGATGATAGGCTTCTTCGGCGGTCTAAAGAGGTATTGCACCATATGTTCTGACTACATACAAAGACTTGACGCGACAGACCAAGTGAGGTACCTTTTTGTTACCTACCGATGGCGGATTTTGACCTGGAGAATGGTTACTTTCCAGCTTTCAGCGTGAACGGCAGTATGGAGGACGAGAGGTCTTGGTACGTGTATTGAGGCTTCGTCGGTAATAATTGAGGAGGGAACAGGATGAAAACAGCTGTGTTGGAGGATAAAAGAAAATTCGCAATTGCAGAGGTGCCAGACCCCGTTATAGATAAAGATGAGGTCTTGATAAAAGTGCAGTATTGCGGAATATGCGGGTCCGACTTGCATATCTACGAGATGGGGACGGCAATAGGAGCTGGGCATGAATTGTCTGGCAGTATAGCTAAAGTCGGATCGGAGGTAAAGGGATGGGAAATAGGGGGTCGCGTGATCCGCGGGCCTGTAAGTGTAGGCGACAAAGCATGCGGCGGCAGCTGCTTCTGGTGCAGGCGTGGAGAAACAGCGCTGTGCGAGCATTCAGATGCTGATTTGGTGGAATATAGCAGTGGTTTTGCCACCTACGTTAAGGCTAAAGCCCGTCACCTATATAGACTTCCCGATGATCTAACCTATGAAGAGGCCGCTTTAACCGAGCCCACAGCGGTATCGGTACATGCTATTAATAGGGCTGATCTTAAGGTAGGCGACACTGTTGCAGTGCTGGGGCTAGGGCCTATCGGGCAACTGGTAGCGAGACTGGCAAGGTTAACCGGTGCTAAAGCAATATATGCGACAGAGAAAAGTCAGGTTAGGATCAAGCTGGCCCAGGATGTTGTGCACGAGGTTATAGATGTGGGCAAGGTTGATCCTGTGGGCAGACTTCTGGAGCTGACAGAGGGCAGAGGGCCTGATGTCGTATTTGAATGCTCGGGGAATCCCACGGCATCGCTACAATCAATACTTCTGGTTAGAAAGGGCGGAACCGTAGTTGTAGTGTCAGTATGCATGGAATCCTTTGTGATGCCATTCGCTGCCATCAATCTGAAAGAGCTTACACTCAAAGGGTCCTTTGTTTGGAGCATTCATGACTATCTCACGGCGTTCGATATTATAACAAAGCGGAAGATCGATGTGGCCCCCTTGGTAACAACCAAAATACCTCTGGATGACATTAACGAAGCATTTGAGAGAGCTTTGCGGGGGGAGGGGGGAAAGATAATGATAAAGCCATAGAGTTGGAAATAAGATGCTCCGTCTATCTGATATGTTGTGATATCGGAGTTTCTCTGGGCAACCACAAACAATGAGGGGGTTCAAATGAGAGCAGCGATGGTGGAAGGCAAGCGAAAAGTGGTGATAAGAGATGAGCCAGAACCTGTCTTAGACAAGGACGAAATCTTGGTGAAGGTGCAGTATTGTGGAGTATGCGGTTCGGACATACATAGATACAGGGAGGGAGCACGTCTGGGGATCGGGCATGAGTTCTCGGGAGACATAGTTGAGATCGGTTCAGATGTGAAAGGATGGCAAGTAGGAGATCGGGTGGCAGTTGAACCTCACCGTTTCTGTGGTGAGTGCGCTTGGTGTAGACGGGGAGATGAGATAGGGCTCTGTGAGAAATTCTTTGGGTGGATCGAACAATATCAGGGGGCTTTTCGCACCTATGCTAAGGTTAAATACTATCAAGTCTATAAACTCCCTGACGAGCTAAGTTATGAGCACGCGGCTATGATTGAGCCGACGACGGTTGCGCTGCATGCTGTTAGGCTATCTGAGATGAAGGAAGGCGATGTTGTGGCAGTACTTGGGCTGGGTCCCATCGGGCAGCTTGTAGCGCGAGTGGCCGGAGCATTGGGCGCCAAAGCAGTGTATGCTACTGAGGCGACCCCATCCAGGCTCGAGTTAGCCCGGGATGTGGTAGACGAAGCCATAAACATAAACGTGACTAATCCTGTTGACAGAATTCTTGAGCTGACGGATGGTGTGGGTCCGGACGTCGTATTCGAGTGTGCGGGAACCGTCTCGGCTGCCCAGCAATCTATAGCCTTGGTAAGGAAAGGGGGAACGATTGTTGCTCTGTCAATATGCTTCGATTGGGTTGAAATACCCTTTAGCAACATAGTATTGAAGGGGCTCACGATCAAAGGCTTTGTATGTTGGACGCCGGGTCAATATGCCTCTGCACTCAATCTTATAAAGGACAAGAGAATTGATGTGGCTCCTCTAGTAACGTCTAAGATGCAGTTGGATGACATTAGTGAAGCGTTCGAGCAAGCTTCGAGAGGTGAGGGCGGGACGATTCTGATAAAGCCGTGAAGACATAGGACAAACGCTCCCAGCCTAGCAGTTGGGTGGTTACAGCTTGGGTTGACGGGCGGATCACACCTTGTACAACTCCTTCAATTCGGCTCTTGTCTCTGTGCCGCTAAGGGTCGCAAAGTCGATAATGGTAGGATCAGTCCTGACGTCGAGTACAGCGGGCAATCCTGAGTCGAAGGCCCTGTTTAGCGCAGGCTTGATCTCTTCAGGTTCGGTTACAAGCTCTCCATAGGCTCCCAGGCTTTCCGCATACTTGTCGTATCTCGTGTCTTCGCTCAATTTGGAACACACATCGTAGTTTTCGTTGAGTTGCTGAGCGTGTCTGACCATACCCCATTGGCAATCATTGCTTATGACGACCACGATTTGCTTGTTATGTCTCACGGCTGTGTCTATCTCTTTTGCATTGAGAAGGAAGGAGCCGTCTCCCGTTACCACCAGGACCCTCTTGTCTGGCTTTGCCGTCTTGACACCGATTGCGAAGGGAACGCCTCCCCCCAGATGTCCCATCTCGCCGCCCTGAGCAGCTATATGACTACCTGGAAAGCTGGCGCAGTGGAGAGGAGTAACGTGAGCTCGTATACCTCCCCCATCCATTACCAGGTATGAATCCCTGTCCAAAAACTCGCACACCTCCCTCCCAAGCCTCCTGGGGTCAACGGGCGTATTTGAGCTCGATGCATCCGGGGCTAGTATGTCTTGAATGGATTTGGTAACGTTCTTCACGTTCCTTACCCACTCCGTTTCCTCGCGTTTCTTCCCGGAACTTCCTAGCGCTTCCTTCGCTGCCGCTACTAGTTGAGTGAGGACGGCTTTGGCATCCCCCCATATCCCGAGGTCAACAGGCCTGTTTCTGCCGATCTCGGTTGGTTCAATGTCTACAGATATCACTCTTACATCAGGAGCGTAGAAGTTGCCAGCGCCGTAGCCCAATACTTCCTCAAACCTGACTCCGATTGCAAGAAGTACATCAGCTCCTGCAATGGCTCCGAAATCCAGACCGACAGGGCCGCCGCAAAGCGGATGATCATCGGGCATGCAACCTTTTCCACCTATTGCATAGCATACCGGTATGTTGAGAAGTTCAGCGAACTGTATAAGCTCCTCTGAAGCGCCCGACCAGCGGACCCCGTTCCCGATCAGTATCCCCGGCTTCTCAGCATCCAGTAGCCATTTTGTAGCTTTCTTCACCAGTTCAGGGTTTCCGTAGGGACGCGCATCCGTCCGATACCTATGCGGTGGGATGATGGGGGCCTGCCCTTCTTCGACCTCGAATAAGCGCGCTTCGGTGGCGAAATCCAATAGCACAGGGCCTTTGCGTCCGGTAGTGGCATACCTGAAAGCTGTGGCCACATACTCCGGCACCCGTCGCGTTGCCGTGCAGTAGCCTCTCCACTTCGTAATTGACCGGTACATGTCTCTGGAATCGAATTCCTGTATGGCTCCCATTCCCTCGTAGCAATGTGGCGTATGAGTGGTGATACCGATGACCGGAGCGCATGCAGACCATGCGGTAGCTATCCCCGGTGTCATGTTGATCACGCCCGGACCTTCTGTAACCATGGTCACACCGGGTTCGCCAGTGGCTATCGCGTACCCGGTTGCAGCGTTCGCTGTGGCTTGTTCATGCCTCATATCTATGAGCTCTATACCTTCATCCACACATGTATCGTATATCCCGCTAAGCGCTCCGGAGAGAGTAAAGACAGCTTTTACCCCCTCATTCTTCAAAGCTCTACCGATGAGGGTATTTCCGTTTACTAATGCC
>Ga0209427_10005583_pt1 | contig 14434 bp, 9 predicted proteins | sample DeeMarSWOR136_30_FD_187465 | JGI IMG/M metagenome (GOLD analysis project Ga0209427, IMG submission 187465) | Marine sediment microbial communities from White Oak River estuary, North Carolina - WOR-1-36_30 (SPAdes) (version 2) | ecosystem: Environmental > Aquatic > Marine > Intertidal zone >... | reverse complement strand
AGGTGAGACTGTAGTTCATGCTTTAGATGGGATTAACCTAAAAATCAATAGAGGTGAGTTCGTTTCTATAATGGGGCCATCAGGTTCTGGGAAAACGACTCTTCTTAATATGATTGGAGCTCTTGATAACCCAACGAGCGGAACAGTTTTTGTCAATGGAATTAACATTGCAAATATGAATGATAATCAACGAACAAATCTTAGACTTAGAAACATTGGTTTTATTTTTCAGTTTTATAATTTAGTTCCTGTACTTTCTGCTCTAGAAAATGTCGAACTTCCTCTAGTTTTTGCAAGAGAGGCCAAAAATATACGTCGTAAAAAAGCAAAAAGATTTTTGGAAATTGTAGGTCTTTCTGATCGATTAGATCATCTCCCTGATGAGCTTTCAGGGGGAGAACAACAGAGAGTCGCAATTGCACGCTCTTTATGTAATGAACCAGCAATCCTCATTGCAGATGAACCTACTGGAGAACTTGATACAAAAATGGGCCGTGATTTAATTAATTTGCTTCGAGATCTCAATCGAGAATTGAATCAAACGGTATTAATGGTAACTCATGATCCTGATGTTGGAGAATTAGCAGAAAGATATTTAAGAATGAAAGATGGAAGAATTATTTAATTTTTCAATTTATTTATAATTTCAAAATTTAAACATAATTTTATAGAAGAGAATTGCGAATTTCATTATTTTAATTAATGATTTATGATTCTCCATGAGGTGATTTAACTTTTTTTATCTCTTTGGTTAAATCATTATTATAAGTTAAAAATTGGTCTATAAAATATTCTTATTTAATAAATGAAATTTGATTCATAACCAAATTTAACTAAAAAATATTAGAAAAAGAGATATGATAAAAATATGGCAGTTTATTTAAAAATCGCATTTCGTAATGTAAAACGAAGAAAATCTCGTTTTATTTTAACTACGATTACATTAATTATTGGAGTTGCGTTATTTGGTGGTATTCTAATTACTAATGATTCATTAAGCGAATTTTTTGTCAAAAGTCTTGACGATCAATATGGTAGTGCAGATATCCTTATGAGAAATGATAACTCTCACGATGGATGGTTTAATTCAGCAGAATTAGATAAAATTTTGAGTGAAATCAGAGATATTGACTCAATATCATATAGAATATCAGGAATCGGCGTATTTTTGAGTGATACAGATAAAGGTAATCAGATTGAAGATAGTACTTATACTGCTGTATATGGTATTGATATTAAGGACATTGGAGAACAAAAACTTGGAAAAGAACCTGAAATTATCGAATCTATAGTTGAAGGAGACAATATTGAGGATTTACTTGATTATAATGACATCGAAACAGAAGATAAAGTTCTTGTCATTTCTGAGGCATTAAAATATTATTTGGGTAATATTAATGCCGGAGATAATGTTTGGGTTTTACCTAAAGATGGGGAAGAGACTATTAATGCAGATTTAGAGGATACAGGCACATGGATTAAATACACTATTGTTGCTATTGTAAGGGATTATGGCGAAGCGGTTGATTTTGATCCTGAAATAATACGTGATAAAAACGCTGAAGATCCTGATGAAAAAGTACTAGTTTCTCAAGGACCCTGTATATTTGTAAATCTTGATAATGCTCATGAACTTGTTGATGGAATAAACGGTGCTAATGGTGATTATAACTTAGCTGTTGTAGGTGTAAATAACATTAGAAATATTGCAAGTGTAAAAAAAATTCTTGAAGAGAATTTTAAAGAATCTGGATGGGAAGTATGTGATCTTAAAACAGCATTACTTGGTGAAATAGAAAGTTCTGTTGGAGTTTTAATAGCAATGTTAATGATGTTTGCGTTAATTGCACTCATTTTATCTATTGTGTTAATTATGAATATTTTTGATGTAATAAAGAAAGAACAAGAATATGAAACTGGAATGTATCAGGCTATTGGTGTATCGAAAGGGGAATCATTTAAACTTTTTTTATACCAAGGTCTGATTATAGGTATTATTGGTTCGATAATAGGCACTTTTTGTTCTATACTTATTTCAGATTTCCTTTTTAAAGTATCACTTAATATGATGACACAAGGTTTACCAAATTCTATAAATAATTATGGAATTGTGATATATCAAAATACTTTGATAATAACATTTATTGTAGGCTTGATTGCGTGCATAATGGCTTCGATCTATCCAAGTTGGAAGGCAACTCGTAAACCAATAATAGAATGCCTGAATCCACATGCAGAAAAGAACAATAAAAAACACAGAATTTCTAAACGTAGAAGAATATATTGGGTCGTAAGTTTATTTCTTTTAATTTCAGGGGTATTAATATTGATTACAGGAAGTGGTGGTTCTGATAAGGGAGTAGGGCAGATAACAACTCCAACAGCAGGAGAATCAACGGCAATGATGATGGCATCTACTCTTATCTTACTTGGTTTTATTACATTAATGGCGTTAATAATAAGTCCTCTTACAAAGGTAATTTCCACCATTTTCTTACCTTATTTAAGACAAACTAGAGGATTAACCCAAAAAAATATATTAAGAAATCGTAAAAGGACAACATTAACTTTTTCAATGGTAGCTTTAACACTTAGTTTTCTAATAGGGATGACTATTTTATTTGACTCAATGAATGCTGGTTTTGCTTATACAGCTGATGACATGCTGGGCTGTGATATACAATTATATACAGGAAATACACCCATCGATTTTAAAGAAGATTTAAAAGATTACGAAGAAATTGATAATGTTATGGGAGTTAAAAGCATTGATATTTTCATAAAATATCAAAATCAATGGGCTGGTCATGATGATAATATAATAGCCAATATAATGGATACGGACTCATGGAAAAGATCAATAAAGAAAATAAATATCATTGAATCAAATGGTCTATCTACTCAGGAATTAATGGATAAAATAAATGAGGGGTATAATACATTTATAACTGAAGAACTAGCAAAAGAATTAGATATTCATATAAAAGACATAATAGAGGTAAATTTCTCATTAGGAAGAGAATTTGCAAATCAAAGTGCGATTCTTGAAGGTAATCTTTTTAAATCTAAAAATACGTATGTTTTAGAAAATTTCACTATTATAGGTATAGTTAAAAATGCACCAGGATTTTCAAGTTCTGGCTTTGATGTATTAAGAAAATTATATGACATCTTTATTTCTTGGGAAATCTATGAACAAATTGCACAGAAAGAATTGCCTGGAAATGGTATTGATATTATAGTTAGACAACAGCCAGAAACTGGAGATGTACAGTATAATAATATATATCCTGAATGGTTTAAAATTTCAGAAGTCATGAAAGTATTAGATGATATTTCAGGAATACAAGATTATACGACAAGGATGGAGTATGTAACAGGAACCCAGGTTGGTGAGATCATGGATATGGATATTGCAATTGTAGGTATAAGAAATGATTCTTACGATCGATTATTATCGGATAATCAATTTGGGTCACATACTATCCTTGAAAAAGATGAGTTATATATGGGAAATTGTATGGAAGAACTATTAAATACCGATGAGAATGTATGTGTAGTGCATCAGTACTACGTAGATCAACAAATTAAGAGAAGCTATAATAATTTTGGCATTGGCTCAGAAGTAATAATTTATAGTGATCAGATGATACCTAATCTTTTTACTATTGTTGGCATCTTAGAAAATCCTTTATTATATAAGAGTGAAAGATTTAATTGGTATGCAGGCTATGAAATTGGTGTTGATATTTTAGAGACAGAGAAAACAATTTATATTAATTATGATAAAGCACGAGAATTAATCTATACCACTCATCAAGGATCTGATGCCTTAAATGATGAAGTGACTTCTCTTCTAATTAAATGTGAAGATCCTACCCAAATCCCACAAATCACTCAACAATTAGAAATTAATTTAGAAAATGTCGTAGGAGGGAATTGGAGCATAGTAGACTTTAAGACTCGTACGTTAGAATACAGATATAATATATATCGATGGTTTATATGGTTGGAGGAGGGAGAAAAGGACGAAGAAGTTGTCAATAATTTATCCGACTACATTGAATCTGAAAGCATTATCCTCTTTCATAGTGTTACAAGGACTTATATACTCAAATCGTTTGGAACTGTAATGGATTTTATTACTATAGTTATTTCAGGGATTTTAATTTTTGCAATTATAATTTCAATGATAGGTTTAACACTTCATTGCCTTGTTTCGACAATGACACGTAGAAGAGAAATTGGTATGCTTCGCTCGATAGGATTAACTAAAAGTGGCGTTATTCGAACGATATCTGGTGAGACTATACTTGTTGCAGCATTAGGATCTGTTGTTGGAACAATAGGTGGTTTAATTTTGGGAATTCTTTTAGCAATGTATGGTCCTGGCACAACCTTTGTAGCATTTAAACTTGCAATATCTTGGATAAAAATATGGATAATCATTTTGATTACTCTATTTACTGCACTTTTAGGTTCAGTATTTACATCAAGATGGGCAGCCAATATTAATATAATCGAAGCAACAAGAACAAGATAATTCTTTTTTTTTAAATTTTTATATTTTAGATAATAACTTATTTATTATTTTAATTCAATTATTTTACGGATTTTATCTAATCGTGTAACTTTCGACAGTTTTTTAGTAATAGGATTATGATATCCATACAACTCTTTATGATAAACTGGCTTATTAGTTCTATAGAAAACTCCGATTGTATATTTATGTTTCTTTTTAGCAGCCTTAATAGCTTCAAAATAAGTCTCTGGTCGTTTTTCAAGATACTCAATTCGTTCTCTATATTCCTCCCAATTATGATATGGAACAGCAGGTTGCAAGACTTCTATGAAAGCAAAACCATCGTGTTCAACTCCTTGAACAATAAGATTAGTTAGATGTCTTATATCTCCCGCAAAACCTCTCGCAACAAAAGTAGCACCTGCTTCAATCATTAAAGAAATTGGATTAAATGGTTGTTCGTAGCTACCTCTGGGTGTAGAGGGTCCTTTCCAACCTTTTTCTGCCAATGGAGAAAATTGACCCGTAGTGAGAGCATACACGCTATTATTATGTAAAATAAATGTAATATCTTGATTTCTTTTTGCTGCGAACATTGTGTGCTCTAATCCTTCTGCTAATCCATTTGCATCTCCAGAAAAATTAATTACTTTCAAATCTGGATTCGCAATTTTAATACCTTCAGAATTTGAACAATTGCGTCCATGTAATCCATAAAATCCACTCAAATTAAGATAATCAAAGATTTTAGCATGACAGCCAATTCCTGCAGTCATAACTATATTTTCTCTTTTAATACCCATTTTCTCTAAAGTACTAATTGCATTTCTTATAGCTGTAAAAATCCCAAAATTCCCGCAACCAGGACACCATGTTATTTCTGCTGTTGTTTTAAGATCATCCATCCTATTAGAGCACCTCCTTAATTCTTTCTAACAATTCAATAGGATCAAAGGGGCGCCCATTATATTGTTTAATAGTATTTTTTATCTTTAACCCTGCTTTTTCTTTTAGAAGCTTAGTAAATTGCCCTGTAGAAGATTGCTCGATAACAATATTTTCTTGATCTTTAAATTCTTCTAATTCCCAAATAGGTAATGGACTCAAATATATTGGTGTAACAACAGTAGGATTTAAATTTCCATATCGAAGGGCTTCTAAAACACTCATATACGTTGAGCCATATGTTAAAATATTAAACAGATTATCTCCACGAATTATTTTAACGGTTACTTGCCTTTTTAAGTACTCTATAAGTGTATCTAATTTTTTGTTTCTTTTATCGTGCATAAATGATATTTTTTCAGCATTTTCTGTTGTTATGCCAAATTCATCATGTTCATAACTATTCCATTTTATAACATTTATCGATGGTGGAAATAACATAGGAGAAATTCCATCATCAGTATTTAGATATCGTTTATAACTACCATTTTGATGCATTTTTGGTTCTGCCCATTTGGTTTTATCTATATCAAGCTCAACTGTCATGCTACTTTCTGAGAGATGCTTTTCTGTTAATAATATTCCTGGAGTTTGAAATTTCCATACTAAATCTAACATTTCAGCAGTTAGATAATACGCCTCTCTAATAGTTCTGGGAGAAGCAACAATTCTTAAGAAATCTCCATGGCCAGCAGTTAAAGCAAAAGCTAAATCAGCTTGTTCTGTATAAGTAGGAACTCCAGTTGCTGGTCCTGGTCTTTGAGATAAAACTACTAATAAGGGTGTTTCTGTAATACCCGCTAAAGAAAATCCTTCTGTCATAAGTGAAAAACCCCCTCCACTTGTCCCAACCATAGCTTTTGCCCCTGTAAAAGCAGAACCTATCGCCATATTAATTACTGCTATTTCACTTTCAGGATGAACTACAGCCAAACCGAAATTGTCAGCATCTTGAGCTAAGAAGTGCAAAATACTTGAAGCAGGAGTCATTGGGTATCCATAGTAAGTATCCAATCCACCTGCTATAGCTCCTAAACTAATTGCTTCATTTCCAGTAATAATTGGTCGCTTTTTTGCTCCTTTCTCTAAATGGAATTTATTTCCACAGTCAGGAAAGACTACATCATAAATATTATTTGCAAAAGCAATATTATTTTCAATCCCTCTTGGATACTCATCTTTAATAATTTGATTCATTTTTTCTTTTTCAAATCCAATTGCTGCAGCTAAGATCGCTACAGCACCAACTCCGAACATAAGATTTTTCATAGGATATTTATTCGCTTCTGAAGTTAAAGGTATTCCAACACCAATATCAAGTTCATGTTCATCTGAATTGAAAACCATAATTCCATTTTCTGCAATATCATTAATATGAAGTTCACAGCTTCGTTTATCAAAATTTACTATCAAATTAGCTTTCATATAATGACTACTAATCCATTCCGGTGCTGTACTTACAACAGAATAGTTATGACCACCCCTTATTAAACTCATATAATCATCCATTTGAAACACATGACGTCTCAAGCTAGAAAAGATATGTGCGGCCACAGAACCTGCTTTTTTTACTCCTTCACCGGCTTTACCACCAACAAGAAATGTAAATATATTTGAATCCATTCAAAAAAACCATTTATTAAGCATTTTATGAAAATTGAATTAATATTTGGATTTACCCGAAATTATTTAAATCTATGTTTTATAAATTCTAGCTGGAAAAAAAGGAGAAAATATTAGCTTCTTATAAATATTTAGATTCTTAATAAATAATATGGTTCATTCTTGGATTAATTCAAGATTTCCAAAATTTTTGTTTGTATAATTCTAAATATTTAAATATATAAGAGATTTATAAAAAAAAACTAAAAAAATGTGAGAACTTTGCTTGAGGGACCAAATATAAATTTACGAATTATTGAGCAGGAAGATATTCCCCTTTATCATGAGTGGATTAATACGCCTGAAATTATGGGTATGTATAATGCACATGCATTTAGACAAATCTCAAAAACTTGGTTGAAGAATGTCTTTAACAATTTAGGTGATAATCTTCAAATCTTCATAATTGAGAAAAAAGATAAAACTAGAATTGGTTTAATATTATATTTTTTAGTAAAAGGAGGACCCGTCGAATTATTAGAAATTGGCACCATATTAATCCCATCTGAACGACAAAAAGGATTCGGTAAAGAAGCAGTAACCATTTTTGTGGATTATTTATTTCTAACAAAAAATATATCACGGATTCAAGCAACTACAGATGTTAGAAATACCGGATCTCAAAAAGTTCTCGAAAAGACAGGATTCACTAAAGAAGGGATTATACGAGACATGATATTTAATCAAGGGAATTGGAGAGATTTCGCTCTTTATAGTATTCTTAGAAAGGAATGGAAGGGACCTAAAATTCTAAAGTTTTAGAAGCTGATAATAATTTAAATCTATGTTTTTGTTTTTATTTCTCTATAGTTCTTAACTTTTCTTTTTATTTGTAGTACGCTAAGAATCATCTAAGGAAGGAATAGTAGAATCGTAAGTATTTACGAATATTAAAATTAGAAAACCACCATCAAGAAGTGCAAATAACTATAAACTCTACAAATCGAGCTATTAATCTTTTTAGCCCTAAATTATTTAAATATATGGTTTATAAAATCTCAATTCAAGAAGTCTTAAACTCTAATTACAGAAAAGTTATTTTTGAAGAATTTTAAGAAAATTTTTATAAAAAAGTCAACAAATATTAAATAGTGAAATTCTTGCTATATATTCTCTACTTAAAAACATAAGAAAATGAAAAAAAAGTATAGTACAAATAAATTAAGAAAAATTTCCAAGATACAAATTGTTAAAAATGCTCCAGTAGCACTAGTAATTTTTGGAATTATTATTTTTCAACTACTTTGGTTTATTTCTATTTCAGATATTAATATTACTTATGATTTCAGTAATTATACTGAAGAAAGTATCAATGAAAAAAGCTTTGACACATTTATGGAAGATATTTTTATATATATAAACGAAAATCAAATCAATTTCACAGAAGCATCAAATAAAGTTCTTCAAAATGATACATTAACATCGCAGATTAATTATAATCGTAGCTACACAATAACAACTGTTGATCAAATAATACAAGCTGTTACCAACGAGACTTTAAATAATGTTTATTTTAATCAATTTGTTAAACAACTCTGGGTCACGGCTATAAAATTTTATATCCCTGAAGGATACTTCCAATCCGCCTATATTAATTTTACCACTAAGGGTTGGGCAAATATTCAAGATATTAATGCTTATCTTGACTTAATTTTTAGAAATGAATCATATCGTTTGTTAAAACCTCTCAAAGGAATTAAGTTCTTAAGTTCGGAGCACCCATTAATACTAAATTTTTCAATCGCAGAATTTTTATCCAATTTAATTTTAATAAGCTTCGATTATCTAGTGGAAATAACATCCAGAATATTATTAGATACAGAGCAAATTTCCAATAACATACTAATTTATTTTTATGAATTATTCAGAGAATCAAGTGGTTTAGCAAAAGTACATTTTAATGGTATTTTTGGGTTTATCTCATTAAATTTTGATCTTAATCTTGATTTAAGTATAATTCTCCAAAATATCATGGGAGATATTTAAATCATGACGGAGCTATTTTATATAAATTCAGATAAAGGCAAAGTACTTACACTTATTGGGGGTATATTTACTCTTATAGTTATCACATTTATTGTAATAATTCACATCATCTCTCTCTATTTTGAACTTTTAAAGATATTCATAGAGAGTTTTAGAGTTATTTTATTTAAACAGGAACTAAATTATATCGAATTTGTAATATTCATTATAATTTTGTATTTTTATGAAATTATTGATTCTTTTATTGATGGTTTAATTATGATAACAATTAAGATTATTTTTGTATTTGTATTATTTTTTATCATTTTAGAGGCTGGATTTTTTGTTGTATTATTTCGATTTATTTTTCTAGAAATAGATTTTTTATTAAATTTTACTTTATTTATTTTAATCCTTCTATTCGCTTATTTCTGGATATTAATTTGGGAAGTTATAATAATCTATGTAAAAATTCATACTGAAAAAGAAGTACCAAGTCCACAAATAAGAATTAGGAAATCAAAAAAAAAATGGATTGATTCTATCAAAGATACAATAATAACTGAATCTGATGAAAAGTTATTTGATAATTGGACTAATGTAGAATTATATGAAAGGAAATCTGTAAAGTATTTTTTCTTATCCACATTAATACTAATAGGAACTGGTTTTATATATGGAATCATTAATTATATTTTATTTGATGTTCCTGCTAAAGGATATTATTTCAATAATTTTGTATTTGGGTTATTCTTTCCTTTTTGGTCAATCATATTTACTGCATTTTTATCTATTCGGCATTATATCCGAGCAATAATTTATTTTAGCTTCATGATATTTCTTGAATTATATTTATATTCAAAAAATTTAATTACAGTAGAGGGTGTGTTCTTTATTCAATATATAATAATTTTTTCAACATATTTATCCATAGATCTTAGATTGTTTTTTAGTAGCTTATCACCTTTACAACTTTTTGAACATATATTAACTTATATTGGGATTCTCTTTATTTTTGAATTTATTTTGTTAATTATTACTTTTTTTATTTCATTATTTAATCAAAAGAGCAGAAAAGTCCAGTTATTAGCCTCTTCATATAATTTGTATATAAGACAAGAGGAAACATATAATAGTTGGAATTTATTATTTGACTTATTTAATATTGCTTTATGGCCTTTTAATCCATATAACTGGAAAGAATTCATAAAAAAAGTAAGATATGCAAAGGAAGGAAAAAAAGAAAGCTTATTTTATAATTATGGTCGATTATCTTATAATAAAACAATTAAAACACTAAGAAAATATGAAGCAAATTGGAGAATTTTCATTTTAAAAATCGCAATATATATAATTATTGGAATTTTCACATTGAAATATTATATAGGATACATACTGTTCGCTGGTGTAATAATTGAAATCTTGCGTTTCGTAAGATCATTTAAAAAAATAAAAATTAAAATCAAATATCAACAAAATTTTGCTGAAGGATCATTTTTTATGAAAGAAAATTTTGATATATTAATAATATATGGAATTCCAAGAATTATTGCAGAAAAATTTAAAGAAAAAACAATTGTTTAACATCCAAATCTTTTACATTAAATAAATCCATAAATAAATTACTAGAAATTATTTAGTTATTTTTGTTTGTTCATTTTTTTTTGTTTCTAATTATTAGCATGTTATATCTTACTAATTTCTTGGTTCAAGTACAATATAAATGGATTTTTTATTATTGAACCTAAATAGATTTATTCTGTAATTACTTAAGATTTAAATATCCTAATTATTTAGATATATATACTTTAATGTATAATTGCGATTTCCAGTTATAATAGAATTATAAACTTAAAGAGGGTAATAGCATGCTTGAAGGAATTAATATTAATTTGAGGGTGATGGAAGAGGAGGATATTATCCTTTTTCATGAGTGGAACAATAGGATAGATTTTGGAGTTTATACAAAAGTAAGGCAAAATTCCAAAGAAGAATTGGAAAAGCGATTAAAAGAGATATCTGATGATATGAAATTTTTTATTATTGAAAAAAAAGATGGAACAAAAATAGGCTTCATTAACTATTTTGTGAATAAATTATATAATTTTATAGAAATTGGTTTTCTTTTAATACCATTTGAGCGCAAAAAGGGATACTGCACAGAAGCAGTAAAAATTCTTGTAGATTTTTTATTCTTATCAAAAGATATCGTACGAATTCAAGCTGGTACAGATAAAAAAAATTTAGCTTCTCAAAGAGTCCTTGAAAATGCAGGATTTACAAAAGAAGGAATAATGCGTAAAATGATATTTATAAGAGGCAATTGGACCGATTCTGTAATTTATAGTATTCTAAGAGATGAATGGCAGGAACCAAAAATTTTGAAGGTTTAATAATATTCAATTTAGAAGAATTTAAATCCACATGTAGGGCATTTCCTTTTATCACCTAAGATTATTTTACTACAATTTGGGCAAATAGTGACTTTTTTCTGAGTTATCCTTTTTTTGCTTTCTTCTTTAATTTCAACAGGCATTGGAACATTAGCGTGAATTACTTTAGGTTTCTCTTTAATTTCTAACTCTTGTAAATATTCAAAAATGTTTTTCTTCTTCATCTTTTTTGATTCTGCTACGGAGGCTATTTTCCCAATTTGAACATCATGCACAAATCTAGAATCGAGTTTTAAGATATTAAAACAATTATGACATCTGAATACGTGTGGAATTCCAATTGTGGACGTTTTTGCCCATTGAGCCCAGCATATTTCATGCGCTAGTGCTTCACACGAGGGACATTGCATAATACCTTTATTATCTTCTAAAAAACATATAGAACATGTAGAAACATTATCAATTTTTTTAGGATCATCTGCTAAATTTATGTAAAAAGGTTGATTTTCTTTAAGAATAATTCGTATCTTTTTTTTGATAAAAGAGACCTCAGATATGTATTTCTTTTCAGATAATTTTATCAAAAGAGAATTTAAATCACGAAGATTATCAATTTCATGGAATTCCCCCTTACTTAAATGAGCTAATTTATTTAATTTCTTACTTTCTTCAGAATTTTCTAGACCAATTCGTATAATATCAATGAAAAATGGCATATCTTTCACAGTTTTAATTAATTCCTCTAAAGGATGTAAAAATTCCTCAGGGATTTCATAAGTACCCTCATCAACTAATATTATTAATCGAAATATTTTTTCAGATATTTTTTTATAAACCTCGATTATGAACGTAATCGCTATGAAAATCCCTCCTGCAACATTTGCTCTTACAATACTATTATTCAATGATTTTAAAGTTTTAAGAAAGTGATCAGAATCCAATGTAAAATGTTCCAAATAATTTGGGCCTCCTTCTTGGAATATAATGAAATTAAATCTATCAGAAGGATCAATAGCTTGCTTTCTTTCTAGAAAATCTGAAATTGAGCCATAAACTTGACGTAATTTTATAATCTCTGGAGTCAATCCATAAAAAATCAGACAATCTTCGCTTTTTGTGGATTTCATTTTAAAAATTTAAATTCAATTTATAATTATGAAATTAATTGCTTAATATAAAATTCATAAATGAATTAATAACAATATAGTTATTACCAATTTTAAAGATTTAGGGCAAAATCATAAAAAACTAAGAAATAAGATTTCAAGATTATATATTTAGAATAAGTTAAAACCACATGCAGGGCATTTCATCTTATTGCCTACTATAATCTTACTGCAATTAGGACAAATACTAACAAATGTCTTTTTCTTTTTCTTCCTTTTCTTTTTTGTTTCCAGAACTCCAACTTCTTCCTTTTTTGCTTCAATCATCGCTCTTATATCAGCTGCGAAAGGATCTTCCGTTTGTATCACTTGAGGTTTGCTTTGAGCCTCCATTTGTCGTAAATAATCGACTACATTTTTCTTTTCCATCTTATTTAATTCAACAATAGTAGGAATTTTACCAGCGTGCACATTGATAATATATGTTTTATCCAATTTTAATATATTAAAACAATTATGGCACCTAAATACATGTGGAATTCCTATATTAGATGTTTGAGCCCACTGTGCCCAACACACTTCATGAGCGACTGTGTGACATGAAGGGCATCTTACAATACCTTCATTACTTTGCTGAAAACAAATCGAGCAAGTAGATATTTCATTTAATCTCTCAGGATCATCAGCCAAATTGATATAAAACGGTTGATTTTCTTCATGGATCACTTGGATTTTTTGTTGACCAAAAATCGGTTGTGTTATATATTTTTTATCCGAGAGCTTTACTAATAAAAGATTTAACTCTTTTATTTTGCTTATCTCATATAATTCACCTTTGGTCAAAGTCACTAATTTAGTCAATTTATTTCGTTCCTCATAATCTAATTGACCTATAAATATGATATCAATGAAAAATGGCATATCCTTAACTTTTTTAATTAATTCCTCCAAAGCTGGAAGGTAATGAGCTGGAATTTTATAAGCTCCTTCATCTATTATGATTAAAAGTCTAAAGATTTTTTCTGAGATCTTTTTAAATACTTCTATGACAAATGTGGTCGCTACAAATACACCACCTGCGATATTTGCCCTTGAAATGTTGTCTTCAACTGATTTTAACATCGATAAAATATTATTGGGGTCAAATGTAAAATGATCCAAATAATTAGGACCATCAGGTAAGAATAAAATCAAATTAAACCTGTCAGAAGGATCATTTATTTGTTTTTTTTCCATAAACTCTGAAATTGAATTATAAACATCTTTGAATTTCGTTAACTCTGGTGTTAATCCATAAAAAATTAAACAATCTTCGCTCCTAGTAACTTGGAGTCCCATAATTTTACAATATAAATTTAGATATTTTTATAAATACAATCCTTAATTAATATAAATTTCGTGGGAGAATTAATAAGTTTAAGGAAAACTCGAACTATTTGTTAAAATAATATTTATCTACTTTTAAAAAAGTTGTAGGATATAAAAATTTAAATTATTCTATGCTATAATTGACTATTTTTTTATATTTGTTGATCTTACAAAACTCTACAAGAAATTTTTTATAAAAATATACTTTCTACCTATTAAGTTAATTATAAATCTTAAAATAAAGACGGATATTATTAAACCTTTATAAATCTGTAATTGTTTAATGCAAATTTAAATAATTTATCTGTCTCATTGAGCAATGAGGAAAAAGGAATGCAAATATATAGGCTAAAAATAAACAAAAACTTGTGCATTGGTTGTAACGACTGCGTAGTTAGTTGTCCCTTAAACTTCCAGCAATTAAAGGAGAAAGGTTATTTAACTCAAGAAAATGCAGTTGTTTTAGTTAAAAA
>Ga0209427_10005581_pt1 | contig 14435 bp, 11 predicted proteins | sample DeeMarSWOR136_30_FD_187465 | JGI IMG/M metagenome (GOLD analysis project Ga0209427, IMG submission 187465) | Marine sediment microbial communities from White Oak River estuary, North Carolina - WOR-1-36_30 (SPAdes) (version 2) | ecosystem: Environmental > Aquatic > Marine > Intertidal zone >... | reverse complement strand
CATTGGGTTACATAACAATAGGTCTCTGTGTCCAATATCGAAGAACTTCCATCTATCCAACTTTTCTCACCAATGGCATTGTTGTTTATGTTTAGCCAGTTACTGCTTAAATTGATTTATGAGCTATGAAGAGAGCTAATCATTTTGATTCCGACTTGTTACCGTCCATAGTCTTTGATACAAAAATTCAAGAGAAAATATTGTCCGAACCAATTTATCGTGATGTAATAGCAGCTATTGGTATTATGAAATACTTTGGAAATACCTAGTTTCAGGTAGAATAGTTACAGAGATTTTCTTAAAACGGCAAAAGGCATTTGTTAGAAAAGAGCGCACATCTTTTTTTCATATCACATTCTAAAAAGTATTCCTCACTCATAGATTTTGCTTCTATGATCTATTTTAAGGATTGTAATTTTACTTTCTAATCTGTTGATTTCATAGAGGATTCTATACACTCCAACTCTAATCCTGTAGAGATTTGTTTCTCCTCTAATCTTTTTATAGGGCCACGAAAATGGGTTAATTCTAAGTTCCTCAAAGATTTCTCTAAGTTTGTTTCTGTATCCTTCGTCTAAGGATCGTACAAATTTTGCCGCCTGTTTCGTGAAGAGTATGTCATACATAATTAGTCACTAAATACCTCGTTGTAGCTTGCATGTTCGCCTCTTCTTACTTCCTCACGTAATTTTCTTACCTCTTCTTTTTCCTCTTCACTTAATTCCTCAAATCCTAAAAAATGGTCTATTTTAGCGTCTATTTCCATCAGCAGCTTCTCAATATTGATGATCTTTTCTAATAATTCATCACTCATACCAATCACCGATAAACATACATACTTTTCTAACTAATTTAAGAATTTCTTTGCTCTCTTCTAAGTTTCATCCCTGTTGTTTAGTTAACAACTGAAAAAGAAATTTTACCTGAAGGTATTAATTTTAAGAAAAACTTTTAGTTACATACGGTTTGAATTAGCCTTAACACCATCACCTATCGCCATGCAAAACCACGAACAGACCACTTTTTGTCATAAAATGGGTAAAAATTAGTGAACACAAAAACTGGGTGATGGAGCATTTTATAGGCTTTCATAGTATGAGGATGATTGAACCAAGAGTACAAACTAAATTAACATGTTTACACAATTTTATATCATAAAAGGTATGAAATTTACTATTAAACCCAAACAAAGTAATAATTGCGTTATCAAAGAGACTACACCAAAAGAAACCCCTCTACTCTCCAAAAAAAATCAAGATCAGAAAAATGCTTCCAACAAACTTCTCAGATACTATGCAAAAACTGATGATCGCCATGCTTCTCCACGATTTCGTCAATACTGAAAGACATCCAAGTAAAATCTATACAGAAGTCAAAATCTCCGATGACTATATCTGCCAACTGGTTAAGAATCATCATAATTATGAATTTGATGACAGAGAGTTACCCTTACTTTCCACCTTACAATACTACGATAGATTTTCCTCCAGCATCTCACGAAAATTCAGGTTCTCCGCTCCTTCACGTTACCGCGTAACTGAAACAACAAAAATTCATTTTGATACCCTAAAAAAGAGATCGAAACACGCCAATACTCTCTTTATGCCCTCTATTCCTATATCTATAAGTCTCAAACACTTAATCGAATCAATGAAGCACTCAAATTCGGTTTTTCATCATTAAAAAATCACTTACTCTTAATGGTTAATCTCTACATAGGTGACTTAGGAGGCTTTTAGAAGTATTTAACATGGAGCTTACAAAATGATCTGCATAATGCTTTTACTTTTCATAGTTGCTGGACAATATGCCAACTACAAGACGGAATGTTCCTCGCAACACGTGGAGAACACGTTCTTGTGCATGAGACTGAACCCGAGAGGTCTGACGCCTTCTACGACGGGAATGAATGACAGGTATGAGGACGAAAAAAGTCACAGAGACCGGAGTCGTGCTTTAATCATTGCTGGAAAAACTTTCAGAGCATATGATTTAAAGCGTACAAAGCTTTTTCCTGTTTTTCTGAACGAGTATGAGATCGGAATTTCCTTGAGTCGATATCCTTTTCTTAGTAAATCGATTGTAAGTACTTGTGCATAATTATAATCGTGCACAATCTCCAAATTTTGTAGAGCACGTTTACTAAATGCCCGTAGACCAGTTTGTCCATCTGTAATTCGTCGTCCCGTAAATAACATAAGAAGTGCAGTCAAAAATAGGTTTCCAAGTCGTCTTTGGACTTTCATTTTATGTATTGATCCCATAAATCGTGATCCTAACACATAGTCAGCTTCATTGCGTAAAATCAATTCAATTAATGCTGGAATTTCTTCGGGTGCATACTCACCATCAGCATCTAACATAACAGCCATATCAGCCCCATTTTCTAGTGATTTTTCGACACCAGTCCGTATTGCTGCCCCTAGACCTCTATTAACCTTATGTGACACAATTAAATCTGCTCCTGATTCTGTTGCTAAACGTTTTGTGTTATCTTTAGAGCCATCATTTATGACAAGAGTGATAATTTCAACATTGTTTATTTTTATATTATTAGCTCTATGTATAACTTCAGCGATCGAATTTTCTTCATTATAAGCAGGTATCATAATAAAAAGTGACTTTTTTTTGGCTAACTTTTTATTTTTAGTTTTTTCCATTGATTTCGCCGTCTTATGATGCTTCTGCATAATAGGGGGAATATGGTTTAATTGTTCTAATGAATGATACACCACAAGAATAGGTTCACAAATTAAAAAGTTTCCTCAGTCGAGTATTCTTTGCATAGAAATTTCTTCGAAAGATCTCTAAAAGAATGGGAATTCCAAACAAGGCAAGAAAAGATACTCCAGCAGCGAGGGCAAACTTTTCTTCGTATTTCAATTCAATAGTAAAATCTCCAGTTTGATTTATATTCAATTGAATGAATCCGTCTGCATTTTTTGAAACATCTACTGGGATGCCATCGACATAGGCTGTCCAATATGGAAAGTATGCCTCCTTGATGATTATTTCTACAGGTCTAGTAAGGTCCTGAACCTCAATCACAAATTTTTCAGCGGAATACCTTCTGAGTACGAATTTATCGACCAAGTAATCTGGATCTGTAGTAATCATGCCGACTTTGAATTTCGCTTTGTAAATAAAGATACCATCAGCGTATAACTCCAAAGTGAATTCATTTAGTGGAATAAGGTCTGCATACTGTGCATCTCCAAGAAGTATCCATCCAATAGCAAGATTTTCAGCATTTTCAATAAGGTTACTCCAAATTTCTGTTCTATTTGCGTCTAGAGACAGGTAATTGATAGAATAAGATCTTATCGATCGAATTGGTGTTAATAAACGTCCTTGTGGATACCAGCCGTCAATGATCGACTTATTACCACCAATTACTGGAAAAGAATAGATCCAGTTAGGACAATGAATCGGTAAGATTCTTCCAGAATCCTTTTGACTTTCAAAATAAGTAAAAACTTCATTTGGAAACTCATGATTTTCGCGATACAAGGTGGGATCCGTAGTATGCCTCTGTAATTGAATGGAATTCAAAGCGAGTAGGGAGATCATCATACCAGTGAATACTAGAAACCTCCGCTCTTTCGTATGGACAGGATAGAATGAGTAAATGTTGATAGAATTCAAAGTAGATAGAATATTATTTAATATGAATCCTCCAAGGATTGCTAAAGGAATCGAAGAAAACAGGATAAAACGGTCAGGGTCCAATTTTTGCCAATAAGGTAATAATTGATATAATAATGCTTCATCGCCTTGTCCTAGCCAAAAAAATAGGACAAACCAGATAAGACAGAAAATTACCGATGATGCTTTCTTTTCAAAAAACTTTGTTGCGTTGATTGAAGGAATCTGGAAAATCAGAGTTAGAACTACAAAGCCAAGTAACATCAAATATATGATGTCTAAAAGATCTTGGAAGATTATATAAGAGGAGATTGAGACAAAAGCAAGAACTGAAAAGAAGAATACAAGAAAGAAACTACTTTTTTGAAAAAATCTTTGAAGCAAACCTTCAAGATGCTCTTTGAATGACGCAACCACTAAAAACACGCCTGCGAAAAGCATAAGCAAAACTTGTCCAAGTCCAATAGATTTGATATCTGTTAATGTGTCAAAGATGGTATGTGATCCCAGGATGGACCTGTTAATAAAGGGATTTTCTTGTAATTGATTTAAGTTTAGCACAAATGGAAATGTCCAAAATGCCGCGATAATAAATGCACAAAAAAGCACAGATAAACTTACCAGAAAACTCTTTGAGATTTTGACTCCATTCAATTTCTGATAAAAAATATAGATTGGAAAAAGCAAGCTGATGTACAGAGCGGTCAGATGGTGAGTAAGAAAAATGCTGCCTAACAAAACGTAAGATAATACAAAATATTTTGTTCCTTTCATACGGAAGAATATTCCAAAGAAAAGACAAACGAGTGGAATAACTATGATGTTTGGGTATCTATCCATCCTCATCAAGTTTAATAAAACTTCAGGTATTCCACTAAACAATAACGCTGCAAAAAACCCCACTCCTTTTTTAAATTTAAGTCCCTGGGTTAATGTATAAACTGCTAACGGAGTTACTAAAGCGTAGAAGATGATTTCAATTAATTTATAAGCGAGGAGAGGCGGAACGCCAAATTGCATTACAAAAACCGCAATGTGGTAGCTCAATGGAGGATAAAATAGAGAAATCGGATAGCCACCGTACCACGCATCGCTCCAACTCGGAAAATGACCGAACCTTTTTGTAAACTCAAAAATATAGATACATTTGAATAAATGGCTGTTTGAATCGATTCCAGAAGGAATACCTTCATACAGTCGTGGGAGTGTCAATAGTAAATTTATTACGATGACAACGATAAGACCAATCTGGTACTTCTTAATTTCATTCAACCTCATTTTAAGGACCACTTGGGTTCTTCAAACATAGGGGAATATTTGAGGCGATTGACTAGAGAACAATGCCGATTGACTCTTTGGGTGGAGGAATCCCAAATAGATAACTTAAAGTTGGTGCAAGGTCTAATATTCTGACTTCTTTATCGATTTTCACACCTTTTTTAATTGTATGACCCCACATAATAAAAGGTACTTCTCGTTCACCTTTGTCCCAGTGTCCATGTGCACCTATACCCCGATGAGATTGTCCATGATCGGCCATAATAATTATGACAGAATTCTTAACTTTATCCTTCTCTTTCAACCAGTCAAGAAACTCTGAAATCCTTTTATCGGTCTCTTCAATTTTTTGCAAATATTCAGTGGATGAACTACCAAATACATGACCCGTTTGATCAGTTGAAATGAGTTGAATTACAAGCAATTCAGGATCTTCTTTTTCAATGATTGACTCTGCTGTTTTAAAGATGATACCATCGACTAACTCGTTAGGACACACTGCACTTACTGATTGTACAATTTTTTCTCCAAATGCGTCAATCAGGTGTGCAATTGCAACCATTCGACCTTTCATGCCATTTTTTTCAAGTATATCGAAAATAGACTCCACTTTAACTCCTTTTTTCCCGAAAAACGACTTAAGAACCAAGTTACTAGTGACGCCATGCTTTTCTTTACTTGCTCCTGTAAACATGCTCGAAAAACAGACTACGGTTCTTGCAGGATATGTTGTACGCATATTCGAATATTCTGTACCTTCATTACGCAAATTGTCAATTGTAGGTGTATTAGCCTCCTCTAGACGATCTTTTCTGCATCCATCGATAACGATAACATATATTCGGTCAACAAGTCTTTCGTTATTTGTTATTTTGGTATATACACCCGTTTCCTTTGGAATAGTTCTAAAATAGAGTATATGTGCAGAAATTCCCATAACTACTGTGAGTAAAAGGAAAACAAGGTAAGGGATGAATAAGTTGTGCATCAGATTGTTTATAGGATTTTGAAGAAAAAGCGTAAGCATAAACACACTGATAATGAGTTTAGGAAGTTGTTCTAGTGCATTTCCACTTGTTGAGTCAGGATTGGTCAAGACAAGTTTCCAAAATTTCTTAAAGTTTGTAAGCGGTGCTCCAACTCTAAAATAGTAGTATATAGACCCCCACAGAACTATAGTAAAGAAGAAATAAAAAAATAGAATCAATATCAAAGAAAGTAAGTCGATATACTGGAATAGAAGGAAGAAAATGCCTAAAAGAACCCAAAGCAAGGCCCTATATTGTAGAGGAAAATCAAAGATTACAAAGGTTATGAAAAAGGGAATCATAAACAAAACTGACAAGACTAGAGCACTGTAACTATATTCAATCAACCACGTTGGCATATTTAGATTAAGAAAAACGTTTGCACCGAACAAAATCACTATTGGATAAATTATAATGCGCAATATTAAAATAAAACCAGAAAATATCAAAAAGAATGACTTACCTTCATTAAATAAATTCCAAATCCGGGCAGCGAAAATTTCTATTGGCTTTGGTTTATTTGGTTTCTCAATAGACAGATCCACTGAATGTGGCGGAGTTAATGGATATTCACGAGCTTCTTCTTGCATTATTATTTTGGTGAGAACTCTATCAGCGACAATTCCAATAAATAATATAATCACAAAAAGTGCAATGAATAAAGGATACAAACTCACCTTAAGTTTTAAAATCTCTTGACCAATAGCAACTATTATTGATACTCGAACAACTGCGCCAAACAGTGTTATAGGGAAATATTTTTTCCACGGGTATTTTGTTGCCCCGCAAACAAAATTCATAGGTCTAAAAGGCAGAAATGGTATGCACCGTGTTGCAATAAGAAGTGGGTCGCCACGTTTGTTAAAAAACTGTATCATACGTTCAATTTTTTTCTTTTGTAAAAACTTCCGTATCCAGGGGACCTTTTCGGAAAGTAAATAAGTATAGGAATACGAAAACATAGAACCTATAAGAATTCCAACTGTTCCAATAACTATCGTGAGCAGTGGAGGAATTTGGGTAAGTAGGACGATAACAAAGAATTCTAATGCTAACGCGACAATAGGTACTGCTTCAATAAGAACCAGAATTCCGAAAACAATTATAACTGATATTAACGTTGGATCAAGTTCAAAAGCCATGGCATCTCGTTCCTACGATTTTTTTATATGGAAGTTTTTGAAAATGGTATGTGACAACTCAAGAGTTCATTTAAAAATGCTTACCTTAGGTTTGCGGGGTTTTTGTATTGATTAAGAACAAAGCAGAATTAATTAAAAATGCACGTAATGAAAAGGACAAACGGTGCAGAGAGATCTTACTTGATATCGTAGAAAAAGCAATTAGTTCAGTTGATCCAAAAAACGCAATCCAAAAATGTGTACAATTTGAGCGAGAAGTTAATATCTTGCATATTGAAAATCATAACTTTGATCTAAAAAAACTGCAAAGGATCTTTGTAGTAGGGGGAGGTAAAGCTAGTGGAACTATGGCAGAAGCATTGGAAGCCATCTTGGGAGATAAAATAACCTCAGGTGAGGTAAATATCTTACGAGGAACAAAATCAAGTTTTAAAACAAAATATATTAACTTAAATGAAGCAGATCATCCAGTTCCTTCAATTGATGGCATAAATGGTGTTAAGAAAATGCTAGACTTAGTGAGTCAAGCTAAAGAGGATGATTTGATTATTGCATTGATCTCAGGCGGTGGATCTGCCTTAATGCCAGCTCCAGCTGAAGAGATTTCATTAGAAGAAAAGCAGCAAATTACAAAGAGTCTTCTAAAATCCGGCTCTACGATTCACGAGATTAATACTGTCAGAAAACACATTTCGAATTTTAAAGGAGGGCAACTTGCAAAACATGCTTGTAAACATGGCGCTTCATTGATTAGTTTAATCTTATCAGACGTAGTACGTGATCCTCTGGATTCCATTGCATCAGGTCCTACTGCCCCTGATGAAACCCATTATCAAGACGCCGTTGAGATTCTTCAACGCTATAAGCTTTGGGATGAGACACCAGAGACCATAAAGAGACGTTTAAATAATGGTCTCGCTCAAAAAATTCCAGAAACACCCAAAGAAATGCCACCTTCCTGTTATAACGTTATAATTGCTAGTAATTTTATTGCTTGTACTGCTGCTAAACGTAGAGCAGAAGAACTCGGATTAAATAGCATCATTTTAACATCAGTGTTGGAAGGTGAAGCGCGTCAAATCGGCATTGCTTTTGCAGCAATAGCAACAGAAATACATACGCATGAACAACCACTCCCTAAACCATGTGCAATCATAGCAGGTGGAGAAACAACTGTAACAGTAACTGGAACTGGAAAGGGAGGACGAAATCAAGAAGTAAGTTTAGGGGCGGCTATGAAATTAGGAGAAAATGTGGAAGGAGTTGCTTTTGGATCTATTGGTACTGATGGAATCGATGGACCTACAGACGCAGCAGGAGCGCTTATTGATCCTTCAACAGTATTAAGAGCAAAAGAAATGGGATTAAATCCCCAACAACGTTTAGAAAACAACGATGCATATCATTTTTTCCAGGAACTCAACGATTTGGTACTTACTGGTCCAACCGGCACTAATGTGATGGATTTGATCATCATAGTATGTATTTAAGAATAGTGAGCTTCAGATCTTCAAGATAGTTTGGTTTTCAAGCAATTCGTTTAAATAACTTCTCCAATTGTTTACTACTTATTCGTATCAGAGTTGGCCGACCATGAGCGCAGGTATATGGATTCTCAGTCTGAAAGAGATTCTTTATTAAAGATAGGCTTGTATCAGCAGAAAGTTTATCACCGGCCCTTATAGCGGAGTGACACGCCATCAATTTGATTATTGTTTCCTTTAGTGTTTCTTTGTTTTCTAGATCACCAGATGAGATTAATTCCTCAATCATTTCCTTTATTTCATTAACATCTACAGGGCCGATTGGTAGACTACGAATAACGAATGTTGTTCCTCCAAAGTGTTCAATATTGAGCCCATATTCATTTAATGCGTCCAAGTTGTTTTTTAGCATCTCACTTTCGTGCGATTTAAGTTCTATCTTTAGCGGAGCAAGAAGTTCTTGGGTATCTATTGAGTTCATGTATTTCTTGGTTAGTTTTTCAAGTTGCACACGCTCATCTGCAGCATGTTGATCTACAAGTATGAGCCCCTCTTTATCTTGAAATATAAGATATGTGAAATGAGCTTGCCCTAGTAGGACTAGATCACCTAATTTATCTATTGTAAAGTCCTTCCTTAGAAGAGCTACAGGCTCTGCTGATGAATCGAAGTAACGTAGTGGTGGAGTTATTGAGGTGATTTCGGGTTTACCCATAGTCGTTTTCACAGTATCTTCAGACTTACTTATATCATGACTGACAATTTCTTCGATTAGGGTATCTGGACTTATTGTTGCTCTCAAAAGTGGTTCTTCTCTAATTTCTACAGAAGGAATATGGTCCTTTTCAGCTAGTGCATTAATAATTGATGTTTTAAGCGCCTTTAAAATTAGTTTTTCTTTACTAAAACGTATTTCACGTTTTGTTGGATGAACATTAACATCGACTTCTTTAGGGTTTATTTCTAAATTGAGGATTATAATGGGATGTCGCCTTTTTTCCAGTAATTGACCATAAGAATTTTCAATATTCTTCGTAAGTCGGCTATCCTTAATGTATCTTGAGTTCACAAAAATCGATTGATATGAACCATCCCCTCGTGTTAAATTTGGACTTGAGATATATCCAGTTATTTTGATGTCATCTGTTGAATAATTGACTGAAATCATCTCTTGAGCAATATCTTTCCCATAAATATCAGTAATTCTACCAAGAAGTGTTTTACTTGGAGTACTAATAATATCTCGATCATTATGAATAAGTTGGAAATAGATAGTTGAGTAGCGTAATGTATAATGCCGTATAACATTAAAAATGTGGTTAAACTCAGTTGGGGCAATTTTCAAGAATTTTTTTCGTGCTGGTGTGTTGTAAAAGAGATCACGAACAAAGATCATTGTTCCAATTGGAGATGCAACTTCTGATTTCTCTTTGATTATTCCACCCTCTGCAATTATTTTTGTACCTGTAGTTTGACCCTTAATCCTTGTGGTCATTTCCATTCGTGAAACAGCACAAATACTCGCTAAAGCCTCTCCTCTAAAGCCTAAGGTAGATACGTTTGTTAAATCTGTAGCATTCCTTATTTTTGAAGTCGTATGCCTAAGTAAAGCTAACTCTGCATCTTCTTGTGATATTCCATTTCCGTTATCTGAGACATAAATTGACTTTTTTCCTCCTTCTTGGATCTTAACAATGATTTTTGTTGCACCCGCATCAATTGCATTTTCGAGTAATTCTTTAACGACTGCCGCTGGGCGTTCAACGACTTCTCCCGCGGATATTTTGCTGATAGTTTCTTCCGATAAAACGACAATTTGGCTCAATGAGAAATCACTCTGTGTAGTTATTTCTTATCTTCTTCATTTAGTTTCTTTTTTAATTCATTGAGTTTATTCAGGGCATTCAAAGGTGTAATATTATCCAGATCTATTTTCTTAAGTTCATTAATTATCTTATCACCCAGAATATGCTCTGGAGAAATTTCTTGCATAGGATCTAGCCTTTCACCTTTATTAGAGTTTAATTCATTAACATCAAAAAGTGTTAGTTGTGTTAATTGCGGTTTGCTGGTAGGGAGTTTCTTAGATTTAAGAACTGTAGGCGTTTCCGCACTTTCAAAAACATCTAGGATTTCTTTGGCTCTTGTAACAACAGCCTGGGGGAGTCCCGCTAATCTTGCCACTTCTACTCCATAACTTCGATCAGTTCCTCCTGGCAAAATCTTGTGTAAGAACAAAATCACCTGACCTTTTCTTTTGACTGCAAATTGATAATTCCTTATGCGAGGATAATAATTCGCTAATTGATTTAGTTGATGATAATGCGTTGCAAAAAGCGTTTTTCCTGCAGAATACGAGTTTTGATGCAAAAATTCTGTAATTGCCCATGCCAAGGCCATGCCATCATAAGTCGATGTGCCACGACCAACTTCATCAAGTATAATCAAGCTTTTCGCTGTTGCATTATTGAGAATATTAGCTACTTCAACCATTTCAACCATAAACGTGCTCAATTCCATGGCGATAAAGTCCCATGCCCCTACTCTCGTAAAAATACGATCACATAATCCAATTTCTGCGTGATCACATGGAACAAAACATCCAATATGAGCCATTAGTACAATTAGAGCAACTTGTCGAAGATAAGTACTTTTTCCAGCCATGTTCGGGCCCGTAATAATCATTATTTGGTTTTCATGCGAATCTAGATGCGTATCATTTGGAATAAAGTTTTCTTCGCCAAGTACCTTTTCTACAACTGGATGTCTTCCGCCTTCTATGTTAATATCGTCACTATCCAGAATATTTGGTTTGATATATTGGTTCTGTGATGCGATTTCAGCAAAAGTAGATATGACATCTAAAATAGCAATACTTTGTGCGTTCTCTTGAATTTTATCAATCTGTTTAGCTGTTTCCTGTCTAATCTCACAAAAGATTTCATATTCGAGGTTTTTGATTTTTTCGTCAGCACCTAAAATTTTATCCTCCCACTGTTTTAGTTCTGGCGTTATGAATCGTTCTGAATTTACTAATGTTTGTTTACGGATATAGTCTTCCGGAACTTTCCCTTTTCGAAGAGCCGCTTGTGTTATTTCAATATAATAGCCAAAAACGTTATTAAAACCTACTTTGAGTTTATCAAATCTTGTTCGGCGTCTTTCTTCCTTCTCATAATTAAGAATCCAATCTGTTCCTTCGGAAAGGACGCTTTGAAGTTCATCAAGACTTTTATTAAAACCAGGTTTGATTATATTACCCTCACGAACTGACGGAGGGCATTCTTCTTTAATGGATCGCTCAATTAGTTGAATTAAACCTGATAGATCATAAAGATGGTCTTTTAATGATAAAATTAGTTTGGAATCTGTGTTTAGTATACCTTTTAATTCAGGAATATGTAACAAAGAATCCTTTAGAGCTAGGAGATCTCTACCATTAGCTTTTCCTAAGCCAACTTTACTAATTATTCGCTCAATGTCACTAATATTCGTAAGAATGTCCCTTAAATTAGCAAGTAAGAGTGTATTGGTTACAAAAACTTCTACTGCATCTAATCTTTCTTGAATTTTTTCTTTGTCATTTAATGGATGCCTTAACCATTTTTTAAGGAGACGGCTGCCCATAGTTGTGTGAGTTCGATCCAAAATCTCAAGCAGTGTGAACTGTGATGTTCCATCTCTTAAATTTCTAAAAACTTCAAGACTTCGAAGAGTTTGATCATCTAACATCATATATTCTTTTAAGGAATAAGGAACGATTTTTGTGATATTGTACAGCTCGTTACTTTTCTGTGTTTCTCTTAGATAATGAAGTATCATTCCAGCTGCTGCAATACCCATTTTAAACGACTCAATTCCAAAACCATCAAGACTTAATGTGCCAAAATGAGAAGTTAATAACTTGTATGTTTCTTCGTAACTTGAATAATAGGTGTCTATTGGTGTTAGAACTCTAGATTGATCTTGACTTATTATTGAGTTCAAATCTGTGTCATCAAGCAAATTTTCTGGTATCAGAATTTCGGCGGGATTTAATCGATTTATTTCATCCTTAAATTCTTCAAAAGCATCAGTTCCTGTAAATTCGGTAACTAAAAATTCTCCTGTTGAAATATCTACCATAGCTAGACCGATATGCGAACCTTTTCGCACCAGTGATACGAGATAGTTGTTAATTTTCCCATCCAGAAGTTGATCTCCAAATATTGTTCCAGGAGTGATTACTTGAACCACATCTCTTTTTACTATTCCTTTTGACGCCTGAGCGTCTTCTACTTGGTCGCATATAGCAATTTTGTAGCCCTTTCTGACAAGTTGCAAAATATATTTTTCAGCAGCATGTAGGGGCACGCCTGCCATCGGTACTTTCTCATTTTTTAGTTTTCGTGCAGTGAGAGTAATATTCAATTCCTTATGTCCTAACTTCGCATCCTGGTAATACAGTTCATAGAAGTCGCCAGCTTGAAAAAATAAGATTGTGTCTTCTGGATATTGTTCCTTGAACTTCTTCCATTGCTTCATCATCGGAGTGGACATTGAACATCTCCTTATAATAGTTGGAGCTTCTATTTAAAAGATAATTGCCTCTAAAAAAGCACATACTGATAAAAATAAGGGAAAAGAAGCCAACCCTTAGAAAAACGATCTACGTTATGGATAGGCTAAGAAACACCGACAATAATAATTTTTAAGATATTCTAGATCGTTCTAAGTCTTTGGCTAGTTGCAGATTCTCCCTTAAAATACTAAAGAGTGAATCCAAAGTTTCTTCAGTTTCTAGTATACCATCTTGAAAATTAGCGAAGGCAAGAAGGGTGCTGTTTTTGATAGATTCTTTGATATCGTTTTGCACTGTAGAATCACTCAAATATAGAGGAAGGCTCTTTGATAAATCGATTAAGGCCTCATCACATTTTTCTAAAAGAATTTCTTCTTCCAGTAATTGATTTCTTAAAGAAGTAGGGATATCTGATTTGAACTCCATACCATTAATATCTTCAGCTAGTAGAATAAGATTTCTTAACTGCTCTGACATACTTTCGAGTAGTGCTTGTGAATCATCAAAAATGCTAGCATGCTTGTCCCTTAATCCTTTAAGTGTCTCAAGATTTACAGTATTCTCCGCGGGAATACTTTCTGCTGCATCAAGGAGTTTTGGAAGTTCTCCTTTAATAAATCCTGCCAATTTGGCTTGATTATCAGTATATGCTCCACGCAGAGCTTTAATTTCTTTAATCCATTGCCTTAAGGCAACTTCAAGTGTTTTTTCCTTTCTGAATTCTACTGTCATTATTCACCCTCAATTGAAACTTATTTTATCAATTAAATGGTGTTTTAACACCACCAAAAAAAACGGGGGAGACTAATCGTTCCATAGGCCACGCGACCATCATCCGGAAATGCTTGCACAAAAGAACTCTTTGAGCATACATAGACCAAATCGGGATATATACTCTCATCAAACATTTAGTTAGAATACAATATAACATTTTCCAAATTTTTAACTAAATCGGCAGGAAGCCCCATCCGTCAGGGTGGGGTAGTTCACAGATCTTCTATCTAATAATTGCATATCTTGAAGTCAAGAAATAATGAGGTTAAAGACGGTTTCCACAGTGTGGACATGCTTTGAAATCTTCTTTAACAGGTTTTCCGCACTTTGGACAATATGGGAGAGGCTCTGAACAATAAGGGCAGAACCGGTAAAGTTCTTTTAAAGCAGAATCGCAATTTGGGCAGATAATCCAATCAGCAGGCGTTGAAGGTCCTTCTTTCTCTTTTAAGACTGATTTAACTTCTGAAACTAACGAATCATTATTAACTGGTGCTGCAGATTCGGGCTCTGAAATCATCCT
>Ga0209427_10005580_pt1 | contig 14435 bp, 11 predicted proteins | sample DeeMarSWOR136_30_FD_187465 | JGI IMG/M metagenome (GOLD analysis project Ga0209427, IMG submission 187465) | Marine sediment microbial communities from White Oak River estuary, North Carolina - WOR-1-36_30 (SPAdes) (version 2) | ecosystem: Environmental > Aquatic > Marine > Intertidal zone >... | reverse complement strand
CCCCTGCGAACCCTGTATATGGGACAATTGGGAAGACAGAAACCGCACCTGTTACACTTGACCACCTCATCATAGGACAATTTACGCAACTGGGCTATATTCATAAAACTTTACCTTCAGCCAATTCACCGCAGAGACGCGGACCCGCCTGCCTCGCCTAAGTGAGAGCCATGGCGGGTCTGCGCCTCGAGCGAAGCCCCGCAGAGGCGGGGCAAGCGGGCGCTGCATTTGACTTCTGTCCCTGAAATACAATGCTTGGACCCGAGCTTGAGCTTATGGTCTAAGGAGTCCAATCAAATTCCTCCCACAAAACGGCCAGGGCAGAAAAGGCCGTAGGGGTCCATCTCCTCTTTAATTCGTTTCATGATGACAAAGTCTTGGGGTGGCGCTCCCCAAACAGGTAATCGCTCCTTCATGTGCGCACTGGCTTTCTCCACCACCAGATTCCCGCTAATGCTTTGACATTTTTCCAAGAGCTTCTCTGCAAAGAAGACGACTCTATCTGCGACCTTCTCATCTCCCGGTTCTAACAGAAAGTGAACTATGGTAATACCGCTACCGGCATGGGCCTGGAGAGCATGCACAAGTTTCTGTACCTCACATACGGAATCTACCGTCCCAATGACATCGAGTGATCTGGATATGGGGTAGTTAAGTCTCATGGAGACCATATCCGGGTACTGGGCCGATAGTTTGGCAACAAGATTGCTGTAGGCGTCCCAAAAGATGCGATGCGGGTCATCCGGCAGATAGACATGGTTCTCAGCACCCGATGCTGAGGCCATTTCCTTCATTTCAGCCCCCATGCGCTCTACCGCTTCCCCAAACCCCTCCATGCCTACAGCAACCACATATCCGCCACCGTCCATTTCGATAGCCCCTTGCTCAACCAAGAGTCCACTGACCCGCCCGTTCAAGAGCTCAACGGCCGATGGCAGCAGGTTGGTCTCGAAAATCCGGTCCACAAACTTGGAGGCCTCATCCAGAGCGGAAAAGCCCAAAAGGCAGGTGCCAAACCGTTCTGGCAGGGGAAGCAACCTGAGCGTCATTTCACCCAAGATGCCCAGACTCCCTCGAGAACCGATCATGAGCTTGCACAGGTCATAGCCGGAGACATTCTTTACCGTCTTGCCTCCCAGTCCAACAATCTCACCATCGGCAGCCACATATCGAACACCCAAAATCATGTCTCTGGGCAGTCCGTACAAAAGTCTGACCGGGCCGCTGGAATTGGCTGCAACGATTCCCCCCAGGGTAGCGGAATGGCTGAAAGGCGGCATCATGGGGATAAAGCAGCCCATGTGCTCCCTTTCAGAACAGACAGGCTCATCGGAAACGGTGATCGGGTTTTCATAGGGAAGATAGCAGCGGTTTTCTTCACCAGCCAAGGAGATCTGGAGATCCCGGAATTTTACACCTGCCTGGGCAGTAACGGTCAGGTTGGCCGTATCCATGTCTATAATCTTGTTGAGGCGGGCCGTGGAGACCACCATGTCGAGACGAGAAGGCGGATTCCCTACCCCTATCTTGGACCCGCTTCCCCAGGGTATAAGGGCCCAATTCTCTTTCTGCGCCATTCTTACAACTTCCGATACCTGCTCAAGGCTCTCTGGTAAGACCACGGCTTTCGGCGTCAAGTCGTCAACGGCGTGAGCGGAAAGTATCTCTGAATCACTTTTGACCAGATTCACATCCAGAATATCTTTGAGCGCTTCCATGGTCTTCGGTTCAGCCTTCTCTCTTACTGGAGTATCGTACTTGCCAAAACATTTCCCCAACACACATGTTCATCCACAGATTCCGCAGATTACACAGACACTCTATCGGAAATGATTTAGAGATCGCTCAAAAGTGGCTTGAAGAAGCTAGCTCGGATAGAAACGAGCTAGCTTGTTTCTATCCGTGAAGCTTTTCAAGCGCCCTGATGTGAGTCATCAAGGCCTCCCCGCGCTAGTGCGGGAAGCTTTTGAGCGATCCTGTAAATCCTGTCTAAAAACTTTTTCGTGTTTTCTCTTTTTCGTGGTTTCGTGATTAATAATACTGGCCAAAAGTTTCGTCTTAAGCAGGGATTACCTTGCCGGGGTTTAAAATGTCCTCTGGATCGAATGCCCGTTTCACCTGCCGCATGGACTCCAGGTCGCTCTCTGAAAAGATAAAGAACATCTCTTTCTTTTTCTCCAGGCCAATCCCATGTTCTCCGCTGATCGTTCCTCCTGCATCAGCACAGATCTTCAGGATCTCAACAGCCGCTTTTCTGGCTCTCTTACGCTCCTCCTCATCCCGCTCATCGAATAGGATCAGGGGATGCAGGTTGCCATCGCCTGCGTGAAAGACATTCCCGATAAGGAGGTCGTACTTCTTTCCTGTTGCCATGACCTTGCTCAACACTTCCGGAAGTTTTGTGCGTGGGACTGTCCCATCGCCGACCATGTAACTGGGCCTTAAGCGGGTGATGGCCCCAAAGGCACCCTTTCTCCCGGCCCAAAGCTTGGCCCTCTCGGCATCATCCTTTGCTAACTGGACATCCCTGACTTTATGTCTCTTACAGATTTCCAGGATCTTTTTCGCCTGACGGTCCATGCCATCTGCCATGCCGTCAAGCTCGATGATTAATACGGCCGCCGCATCCAGTGGATAACCGGCCTGGACAGAGGCCTCTACAGCCTGCATGACCAAATTATCCATCATCTCCAAAGTGGCTGGCAGGATGCCCTCTGCGATAATGGCAGATACGGTGTTACCGGCATCCTCGATGGCGTCAAAGATGGCCAACAAGGTCTTCACCTTCTCTGGTGCGCGAACGATCTTCAGAATCATTTTCGTGACCAGCCCCAACGTGCCTTCACTGCCTACCAGGAGGCCCGTGATATCGTACCCCGGATGATCTTGGGACTTGCCACCCGTCCAGACCACGCGGCCGTCGTAGAGTACCAGTTCTGCTCCCAGTACGTGATTTGTTGTGACCCCGTACTTCAGGCAGTGGGGGCCTCCGGAATTCTCTCCCAGATTACCTCCCAGCGTGGAGACCTTTTGACTTGCTGGATCCGGCACATAGACAAATCCTTCTTTGAGGAGGCGGTTCTGCAGGTCTAGGGTGATGAGACCCGGTTCCACGGTCACTGTGCGATTGGGAATGTCAATCTCCAGGATCTGGTCCATCCGGGAAAAGTGGACCACGATACCCCCTGCTGTGGGGATGGTTCCACCACTCAAATTGGTCCCTGATCCTCGACCCACAATCGGAATCCTGTTTTCATGGGCCAAAACCATGATCTTGGAGACCTCTTCTGTTGAACCGGGCAGGACCACCACATCGGGCCGTCCCTTCTCCATGGATGCATCGTATCCATAAAGGGTGAGGTCCATCTCAGAGAAAAGAACATTTTCCTCTCCCACAATATCCTTGAGTCTGGCGATTAGCGTTTCTCTATTCATCTGAAGTCACCATTTTTTCACGGGGAGTCTGAGCTTTTTTCGGGAGAGGAAATCCTAAATCCCAATTTCCAAGCACCAAACAATGTCAAATGACCAAATTTAAAGTAAGAAAAGTTATCCAGCTCTATTCCTCAGTGTTCCCTAATCCCTGTTTGGGTCATTAGTGCATTTGGCATTTTGAATTTCTCTGGTCATTGGGATTTGGTGCTTGGGATTTCCGGTTTATGCCCATGCAAACCTAAACGCAATACTTCAGTTCGCAGATGAATCGTTTCCATTGCGACCCCTGGTCAGCCTAAGCTTCCGCATAAACACGGGATGCTGCGTCAAGGGCCCCTGTATTCACTTTCACACCTTGGCCTTTCAGCACCGTCTCAAGGGCGGAGAGGAAGAGAAAGACATTCCCTGGGCGGGATGCGTGACCCATGAGCCCCACGCGCCAGATCTTCCCGGCAAAGTCCCCCAGACCCCCGCCGATTTCTATACCGAACTCGCTCAGTAAGGCCTTGCGGACTTTTAGATCATTAGCCCCCTCAGGAATCCGGACGGCATTTAACATGGGCAGTCGCTCCTTCTCTGGCACCAGCATGGACAGGCCCATCGCCTCCACGCCTGCAACCAGTGCCCTGTGGTTCATTTGGTGACGGGCAAAACGCGCCTCCAAGCCCTCTTCAGCAATGATGCGTAATGCCTCACGCAGCCCATAGATCATGTTAATAGGAGCGGTGTGATGGTACTTTCGCTCAGCTCCCCAGTAGCTCTGCACCATGCTCATGTCCAAGTACCAGCTCACCACGGGGGTCTTTCTGTTCTTCAGGACCTCCATGGCTTTTGAGCCGAAAGAGATGGGAGATAGCCCAGGTGGACAAGAGATGCACTTCTGGGTCCCGCTGTAGGCCGCATCCACACCCATCTTGTCCAGGGAGACTTCCATGCCGCCCAAGGATGTCACCATATCGACTAGAAAAAGCGCACCGCAGTCCTTTGCAATCTTTGCCAGGTCCTCAAGGGGCTGGCAGACACCCGTGGAGGTCTCTGCATGAACAACGGCAAGGACCTTCGGTCTTTTGCCCTTTACCGCCTTCTGGACGACTTCCGGGTCAATGGCCCTACCCCATGGGCTATCCACACGAATCAGCTCCCCACCAATACGGTTCACAATGTCAGACATTCGCGTGCCGAACACACCGTTTACACAAACCACCACCTCATCACCCGGTTCCACCAAGTTGACAAAACAGGTCTCCATTCCTGAGCTGCCTGTGCCAGATACAGGAATGGTCAGGGCATTTTCCGTTTGGAAAAGAAATCTTAGAAGCCGCTGGGTTTCATCCATGACGGACAAGAAATAGGGATCAAGGTGGCCAATGCACGGGGCGGACATGGCCTGAAGCACGCGTGCGGGCACATCACTCGGGCCTGGCCCCATAAGCACCCGCGTACCGGGGTCAATATCTCTGAAATCATTTGCATTAAAACTCATCGGACCCTCCTTCTGAATGCATTGGAGTCCCCTTCTCCCCGGTGCCCTGCGACAAGACCTGTGGGCGAGCCCTTCGGCCGTGCGCCTAGGGCCGAAGTGATCAGGTCGAGTAGCTCGGTCGAGTCATAGTGGGTCGGGGTGACGGGGAAAGTAAGCAGATAAGAGACAATTAAAGCCACAAATCCTTTGAACCGGGGCAGTATAGGAGACAGGGGGGTCTATGTCAAGAAATTGGGAAGAAAGAAATGGGGCGTGGCCTCGGAATGAAACAGCGAAACTCATTTACCAGCGCGAACATGGCGCCGCCATTTTATCTCAATCGCAACGTGGTTATACAGGTCTTGCTGCTATCGAAGGTCCCAATCTTCCCTGTGACCTGCCGACCCATTCCCTGGATGGTCAGCTGGATACTGCGGTCTCTAGGGAGCCATAGCTCAAAAAAACCATTCCGCAACGTGGTTATGTTGTCATCGAACAAAACATTTCCATCCTTGTCTGTCGCTTTCACATAAAACGCTTTCTCGGGCAATTCCCCCTGACAGGAGGACATATAATGAATGCTTCACCTGTGCGTTCGGTTTACATAAGGCGCCACAGCCACCAGCATTTTCTCCTCTGGAAGGGGAATCTTTTTAATCCTTCCTTTAGGAAACTCAAACACCACCTCCATTGTGGTAACGTGACTCTTGATCTTTTCTTTGGACCACTTCCATTGATTGGCGATTTCCATAGCCTGAATGGCATCCACGTTCTTCAACCTAGCTTCATTCTCATCCCCCAGGAGGCCACACGCTGTAATCAGTGAGCCCAACCCAAGCAAGAAAATAAAGGATACGAATAGATATTTCATCTGTCTCCTCCCTCGTCCACACCTGTTTCAGGATTGTTATATCAAGAAAACCCTTAGATTCGCAGAATACCGCAAAAAATAGAAAATACCACGAAGTGGTATTTAAATCAAACCTTTTTATTTGAGTCGGAATGGAGTAAAGAAATTGCATGAAGGCAAATTTGACACTGACGGGCTAAAGCCCTATATTTTTCTCCATTGAAAGTAAATCATCCGGTCCCAAAGGACCCGGCTTTGATTAAACCCTAGCAAATCTTAACTATCCCATCCCGCAGGGCGGGATGGGTTTTGAAAATGACTCACGAGGAAGGAGCCCTTGAGGAATATGTTGTATACGGATTATGATCACCCTCCCTATCGTCCCCCGAGTGAGGCGGGGAGTCTTTTGCTGAGAGTCACTCGCGGGTGCCCATGGAACCAGTGTACCTTCTGCTCCATGTACAAGGATACATCTTTTGAGAGACGACCTCTGGATGAAATATTCCAGGACATTGAGACGGCCCGCAGGATTTACGGGGCTGGACCTCGTACCGTTTTCATTGGGGATTCCAACAGCCTCGTGCTTGCCCCCGAGACGCTCGCAAAGATCCTTGGACATCTTTACGAGCACTTTCCCGCCACAGAGCGGGTCACAAGTTATGCGCGCTCCAGAACCCTTTGCAAAAAATCCATTGACGAACTCCGTCTGATTCGCCAGGCAGGGCTCACACGATTGCATGTGGGTTTAGAGACGGGCAACCCTGAGCTCCTCAAGGAAATCAAAAAAGGTGCAACACCTGAGCAGATGGTGGAAGGATGCCTGAGAGCTAAGGAGGCGGGCTTTGAAGTTAGCCTCTATGTTTTGGCAGGAATTGGGGGAGAAGAGAAGTGGCAACAGCATGCGGATGGCACCGCAGCTGTACTGAACCAGGTGGACCCCCACTTCATCAGGATTCGCACCTATGTTCCTACCCCCTATTCTCCTCTCTGGGACAGCGTCCAGAATGGTTCATTCCAACTGGCATCAGCCGAGACAATCCTCCGGGAGCAGCGACGCCTGGTTGAATGGCTCAACGTCACATCTCAATATTTGAGCGATCACATTTCCAATTATGTCCCGGTGTATGGAAAGCTGCCTGATGATAAGTCATCCATGCTTCAAACCATTGACAAGGCCCTTGATGATCTTCAACAGGATACCAGATATCGCGAGGTCCTTGAGCAGAAACGATACCTGACGAGACTTTAAGAGGCTGTGGCAAAACGCCCATCTGCTGCGTTACCCTCATCCCTCGTCACTGCGGCGTACTTCTCTGTACGCCTCACTCCTCGGGATTTCGGAAGCCTTGCAGCTGGACATTTTCCATCAGCGTCTGAAAAGGCTGTTTTTCGACAGAGTTTTAAAACAATAAGGGGGTTACTCATACCAGGCCCCTGCCACATATATTTGTTAATTTGCCAGAAAGGAGTATAACGGATGCAGGTTCCAGAATATCCCGCAGAGACCATCCTTACATTCACAACGGTTCCCCTCAAACTTGGCTTCGGGGCAGCAGATGAGGTGGGCTATGAAGCAAAGCGATTAGAGGCAAAAAGGGTGCTTATTTGCACAGATAAGAACATAAGGACCACCGGTCATCCGGACAGGATACAGAAGATTATGGAGAAGGAAGGGATTGGTGTGGAGATCTATGACGATATCCATGTGGAACCCACAGACAAATCCATCGAAAAGGTGGCCAATGACTTAAAAGGGAATGAATTTGATCTTTATGTGGCTGTAGGTGGGGGCAGCACTATGGATACGACCAAGGCCGTCAGCCTTCTGATTACATATCCTGCACCGATCATGGAATATGTGAATAAACCGATTGGTCTTGCCAAACCCGTGCCCGGCCCGCTCAAACCTCTGCTTGCTCTGCCCACAACATCCGGCACAGGGAGTGAAACCACACCCGTTTCAGTCCTAGATATTCTAGACATGAAGATAAAAACCGGGATCTCCCATCCCTTTTTGAGGCCAACCATGGCCTTGCTGGATCCCTTGCTCACAGTAAGCATGTCCCCCCAGATAACCGCTTCGACGGGTATGGATGTATTGACCCATGCGCTGGAATCCTACACGAGCCTGCCTTTTGATAAACGTAAAAAACCGGATCATCCCAGCCAAAGGGCCGCCTATATAGGATCTAACATACTCAGTGACATCTTCTGTACGAAGGCCATTGAAATCGTGGGCAGATATTTAAGACGGGCGGTGGCAGATCCCTATGATCTTGAGGCGAGATGGCATATGATGGTGGGTTCCACCTTGGCGGGGATCGGATTTGGGAATGCAGGGGTACACATTCCCCATTCCATGGCCTACCCGATTGGTGGGATGGTACGCGACTACAGACCTGCGGGGTATAAGGTGGAAAAAGTAATGATACCCCATGGTCAGGCCGTAACCATAACCGCTCCTGCTGCTTTCAGGTTCACCGCACCGATCTGGCCAGAAAAACACGCTTACGGGGCGCAACTTCTGGGCCTGAGCAAAAAGGACATGTCCGTCAAAGAGGCTGCGATGGCCCTCTCAGATGAAGTCATTTCATTAATGAAGGATATCGGCTTCCCCAATGGTTTAAGCGAAATGGGTTTCACCGAGGCTGACATCCCTCAGATCGTTGAGGGAACCTTGAAACAGCAACGGCTCCTGGTGGGATGTCCCCGTCAGGTGGGGGAAAAGGAGTTGACGCAAATTGCCCAGGAATCCATGACCTATTGGTAATAAAACCTATGAGACTGTCGAAAAACTGGCTTTTGAGAGGCTGATGGAAAATGCCCATCCCGCAGGCTTTGCTGCGGGACGAAACTGGGGAACAGGCGTTTTCCGACAGCCTCTATAGGTTTCCATCGCTATTGGGGAAGTTCTAATTTAGCCACCGTCGTACGGAGCTTATCAGAATTCGGGTTTTTGGCCTCATGGGCCACAAAGATATCCACTGGCCTCACGGGTCTTCCGTAATAGGCCTTGTTCCACCCGTAATTCTCATCGACAACAGCACCATCCAGTGCGATACCGATAAATGCCCCTTTGGTCCGTGCAAAGAAGACATAGTCCACATTGAGACTTGACATGGCACCCTGAACGCCTGTACCGATTGGCCCTACAGCCACGGAAGTCTCTCCACCGATCTTGACAGATGTGCCATATAGCCTTTCCAAACCCTTTTGCGTCATCACCATAAGAACCACTTCTGACTTCTGACCCCCAAACTGAAGACCGAAGCTTACGGAACCCATGTTGTAAAAAGCGGGTCCCACCCATTCGCCTGTCCCCGGGTCTCGAACCAGGAGCACGCCTCTCCCGCCCGAGCCACCCAAGAACCAGGCCCCCTTGTACAGATCAGGCATAATCAAAAGGCCTTTGGCTTGGTTCAAATGCTCTCTGGCCCATTGCATATCTGGATCGCCAATAAAGCGGTCAGCGACAAGACGGGCCTTGTCGACCAACAGCTGCTGTGCAAGGGGTTCGTCTGTTGTGGCGGGCGTGCTTGCGCAGGCGCCGAGTAAAGCCATTATTGCGATGAGGACAATGCCCTTAAAAATCTTTTTCATGGTTCCCTCCTTTTATATTTATATATGATCGGAAATGAATTTGGTTATCTATAGACACTAATGAACTTTTTCCCTCTTCAAAATATTTGGGATAGAAGGAAAGGCAATATATAGTATAGTTTTGCATTTTATACCATATATATTGTGGTTTCAAGTAAAATTTTGCCTATTTGAAAAGGCTCGCCCAATCCTCGATAGAGATGCCCGGTGTCTCAACATTTCCCATAGAATAGAATTGATGAATGAGGATGATCGCCTCCTTTAAGGCTTGCCCCTCGAGCTTGGCTTCCAGCTCTTCAATGGCTTTCTCTGGATAGCAGAAAAAGTCACCGGAAAATCGCACATGGGTCATCTTTCCCTCCCTCACTTCGTATTCGGCCCGTATCAATCCCCCCTGTGCCTTGTACATCTTATGCACCACATTCACCCCGGCGCGAATCTTCACGTCCCGACCCTGCGTCTGTCTGCCTTTCTGATAGAGCCAACTTTCGCTCAGCATTCTGGTCCTCAGATCATCCATTTTGTTCTGCAGCTCTTGATCTTTTTCGCTCGGTTCCATGGGGCCGACCATCTTCTCATATTCTTCCACGAGCAATGCGTTCAAGCTGGGCTCATCCCACAAGGAGGCTTCCTTCTCTCCCAGTTCACGACGGATCGTGGAGAGGTTATCCACCATTGTCTTGTGGATCTTGTCGCGAAATTTCTCATGGGGTACCTTGAGGATCCTGGCCATCATCTCATAGTTGAAGTCCAAAATCAGGTTCCCCACAAAAACAATGCAGTCTCCAATCTCACCCGCCCCCGTTCCCGATATCTTGCGCGTGCCGGTTATCAGATCGTTAATGGGCTTGTATTCAGCGGGGATGCCAATGCGTTGATAAACGCGCATGACCGGTTCAAGGAATTTGCGATAGAAAGTCTCCTTTCTCAGGGGAACGAGCGGATTGTCTTTGCGAAGGATGAGCTGATAAAAGAGCTGATTACCATCCAGATAGACGGCCCCTCCCCCCACTTCACGACGGAAAATGGGTATGTTGTTCTCCCTGCAAAATCCCACTTCCACCTCCTGCTCCACGTCCTGGTGGAAGCCAATGCAGGCATACGGCGTGGCAGGTGAGACCAGTGAAAGTGCTTCACGCCCCAAATATCCCAGGGCATGGTAAATAGTCTGGGATTCATACCAGGGGACTTTACCCAAGTTGTATAGTTTCACGTTCCTTGATTCCTTGTGCCATGTTAGGTCATTGAGATTTATATTTTGCTTATACCTTAAACGTCTTAGAGGCGGCCGGGCTAGCCGGCATTCTCTAGAGGGCCAAAAAATTTGCCCGCTGCCCTTAAATATAGCGCACAAAGTGAGGTAACTCTGAGGCTACGTTCTTTCACCATTGAACTTGGCCTAGTCTCTATTTGGACGACCGATGTGCGCAGGTGTCAGGGCAAAGGAGTCCCCGGAAGAAAGCGTGCACAGAAGGCAGGGTTTTTGGCCCCTCTAAAGAACGCCGCTCAGCCCACCAGGCACTCTTGCGCGGGCATTTCAAAAGACTAAAATGTTACGCGTGTTTTTATCTTGATAGTTTTCTAAAAACCTGAATGGACACGATTCCTTTAACGCTTCAAGGCCTTGTGGATAAGCTGTGTGATGTCCATGACCTCTACCGGGACCTTGTTTCGCCTCACGTAGGTCATCATGGTTCGCACACACTGCTGGCAGGAAGTGACGACCGCCTTAGCCCCGCTGTTTACGACTTCCTCAATTTTCCGCTTTGCGATTTCCGCGGAAAGATTTGCGTCAATCATTTCCAGGTTTCCTCCGCCGCCACAGCACTGGCAGTTCTCTCTGTTGCGAGGAAGTTCCACAAACTTGATGCCCGGGATGGAACGAATAACTTCTCTTGGTTCTTCAAAGACCCGCGCGCCACGGCCCAGGTCACAGGGATCATGATAGGTGACCGTCATGGGGAGATCCTGAAGGGGAACCTTCCCATGCTTGACAAGTTCCATCAACAGCTGAGAAGCATGGGCGATCTCAAATTTAGGAGGATAATGTTCGCGCCACATCTGATAACAGGAAGGGCATGCAAAGATCACCCGCTTTGCCCCTTTATCACGGACGGCCTCCAGGTTGTGTTCCATGAATGCCTGGAACATCTCTTTCAGGCCCGCGCCGAGCATGGGAAAGCCGCAGCACCATTCTTCCTCACCCAACAGGGTGAAATCTACTTCGCTCACAGTTAGTATTTCCGCAAGGGCGATAGGAATCTTTTGGGCAAGAGGGAAGTAGGCGGCCACGCAGCCTGTAAAGTAGACCACTTCAGCCCGATCCTTAATAAAGCCGTGATCCGGGGCGTCTCGCATGTCCTCTACCCAGTCGGCTCGCTCTTCGTTGTCTTCTGCAAAAACGTTATGGCTCTCCTCCAGATTTTCCCGGATCATATCAATTTTCTTTGGATAGGCATCAGAATGAACCAGATCCTGGCGCAGGGAAAGCCACAGCTCCTTGAGGTGGATACCCACAGGGCAGACTTCCTGGCAATTTCCGCAAAGGGTGCAGCGGAAAACGGTATCACTGAAGTGATCCCACTCCTCTTTGGCGGGCGCTTTTGCTGATAAAAGATGGCGAAACAGTCCGGTCCTGCGCTTCAGGATCTGTCTGAGGCCTTTAATACGGTAAACGCCCGACAACTCGCCGTCCTGGGTCGAAGAGACCGCCGGGCAGACCTCTGCACAGACGCGGCATTGGGTACATGCCTCCATTTCTATGAGCTGCTTGACGCTGTAATCTTGATTAGCCACGCGTTTCTCACTAAGAAGCAGTCAGTAAGCAACATGCCCTGGGCACTCTACAAACAAGCGCTCAGACTGCCTACTCCTTACTCCGTACTGCTTACTCCTTTGAGTATTTTTCGATATCTTCCAGGACCCATTTCTCCACAGCTTCGGGTCCGTGGATCAGATTATTCACTTCCCCTTTGTCATCCGGCTTGATCTGATACATCCACCCCTTCCCGTAACAGTCTTCGTTAATCAGTCCCGGGTCGGTCTCCAATTCTTCATTCACGGCCACCAGTTCGCCGTTCACTGGCGCAAAGACCTTTCCCAGCCATTTACCCGACTCCACTTTGGCAAATTTCTTTCCCACTTTCAGGGCCTTCCCCTCATCGGGGAGTTGAACATAGACAATTTCTTGGGCCATTTTCTGAGCAAAGTCGTCCATACCCATGGTCAAGACGTCCCCATCATCCCTCACCCAGAAATGGTTCTCCTCATAGTAGAGTTCATCCGGCATGTTGTAACCTTGGATCTCCATAGTTCCCCTCCTTATTTTGTCATTCGTCACCTGTCACTTGTCATTTGACATTTGGCATTGGTCCTACGCTTCTTCCATCAATTCGTTGATGAAGTGGGTAATGTTGTAGATTTTGAACTTCTGCTTGCGCAGCTTGGCGTTGGAAAGGTTGTGAACACAGGAATTGCACTCCGTGAGTATCACCTCTGCCCCAATCTCCTCGGCCTCCTCGAGCCGACGTCTGGCCATGCCGATGGAGTTTTTGGCAAAGGCCCCTCGTACGCCTCCGCCGGCCCCGCAACACAGGGCATCCACATGGTGATGGGGCATTTCAACAAAATCAGACGCGATCTTCCGGATTATCTCACGGGGTTCCTCATATATCCCGCAGTGTCTTCCCAGGTCGCACGGGTCGTGATACGTCACCCGTTTATCGGTCTTAACGTGAAAATCAAGGTCCTTCAAAAACTGGCTGATGTGGACGACCTTGATCCCGTTCTCCCTAAGCGCAGCATACTGCGGTTTATTGTTAAAGGTCCGGAAACAGTAGGGACACTCCGTAATAACGATCTTGGCATCCGTTCCCAGGATGTTTTCAATGTTTTTTTGCGCCAAGTCTTCGTTGATTTGATAACCCACATCCTCCAGCACACCGCTACAGCAGGCCTCATCGATCAACGTGTAGTCCACATTGAGGCGGTCAAGAAGATCCAGGGTACTCATCGTGGATTCATCTTCACGGTAGGATCCCACGCAGCCGATAAAATAGACATACTCCGCCTTTTTATTGCGCTCCCTCTCAAAATCCTCGGGTTCATCTTCCGCATAGATGTTTGTATGGCTCTTGAGAACCTCATTCATTCCTTTAAAGGCCGGATGGCAGGATCCAATATGCACCATATCCTTTCTCACCTGCTTAATGATCTCTGGAACCTCCACCCCTGAGGGGCAATTTTCCGTACAACTGGCACAGGTGGTACACTGAAACAACGTTTCAATCAGTTCATCGTTGAGCTCGATTTTCCCGTCCATCACCTCCTTCAGCAGCAGCATCTTCCCGCGCGCATTCAGGGCAGGACGAAGTGTCAATCCATAGACTGGGCAGACCGCCTGACAAAAACCACAACGGGAACATTGCAGGATCTGTTCCCGATATTTCCTCTCAAAATCGTACTTTGCCTCCATTCAGCATCTCCTTAAACATTTGGTTAGCCACAGACCCACAGACACCAACAGACATCATTTGTCGTTAAGCTGGACAGGATGAGAAAGCAGCCATTTATAAAGAATTCAGTGTCAGTGTCCGTGTCCGTCTGTGTGGTCTGTGGCTAATTTATCTACCCTTCCAGGGCCATTTTGCCCGGATTTAGAATGTTATTCGGGTCCAGCATCTTCTTGATCCTTCGCATCATATCCATGGCCACGGCATCATGCTCCAGGGTCATGTAGGGCGCCTTTGAAAGACCAATACCATGCTCTCCCGTTAGGGTCCCTCCCAGGTCAATGGCGAGTTTAAAAAGGTCGGCGCTGGCCGCCTCCATCCGTTCCACCTGCTCCGGATCATATCCATCGTACAGGATCTGAGGATGGAGGTTCCCATCACCGGCATGGCCGAACGTGGCAATTTGGATACTGTGCTTTTCAGCAATGGCCTCAACCCCCTTGAGGAGATCGGCAACCTTGGCCATGGGAACCGTTACGTCCTCAAGGACAAAATGGGTCTTGATCCTAGCCAGCACGGCATAGGCCGACTTTCTCGCCTGCCAAAGGTCCTCGGCCTCCTTTTCTGACGCGGCCTG
>Ga0209427_10005579_pt1 | contig 14439 bp, 13 predicted proteins | sample DeeMarSWOR136_30_FD_187465 | JGI IMG/M metagenome (GOLD analysis project Ga0209427, IMG submission 187465) | Marine sediment microbial communities from White Oak River estuary, North Carolina - WOR-1-36_30 (SPAdes) (version 2) | ecosystem: Environmental > Aquatic > Marine > Intertidal zone >... | reverse complement strand
TGATTTCTCTGAGGGATGGAGTTGGATCTGGTACTACTGGGACGATGACAATCAAGAATGGGTTTCAGGGATGGTCGGCTGTGATGCATGGATGCTTGAGAACGGCGGAACCTACAAATGGGAATTCGAACACTGGTCCTGGCCCTAACATGGTTGGGTCCAACAGAGCTTCCTGTATGAATTCAGAAACGTGGAACCTCCCATCCATTTTCCATTGTATCAGTTTTCCTAAGACTGAGATAAATACACACAATTTCACTCTAGAATATCCACTGAAAGTACACGGACATAGTTATCCAAAGAAAAAGAAGTGAGTTAGCTAGGTAGAAGTGTTTCCGAGGAAGAAACAGAGTTCCGAAAGAATTGTCTTTCGCAACCTTCAGGATGCTTGTAAGATATACTATCATTGCAGCTAGGAACGCAACCGTTGACCACACCATTGGTATAAGAAAGATAGAATAGGCAATGGCAATGCCCAATAGAAGCACGTACAGATAGAAAGACCTCCTCAGCCCCAGCCTAACTACAGAAGTCATTTTTCTTCCCTCCTTGTCCGCGTAGTAGTCTTCAAAGTGATTGTGAAACTCCCATAGGACAGACGCAAGGAAAATGAGAATCAACAGAGGCAAAACAGCATGCAAGGAACCAGTGTTCTTCATTGAGAAGCCCATGAGGAATAGAAAACCTCCCCAGAACAAGCCGTGCAGTGCCAAGTCCAGAAGAAACCGATTCTTAAGCCTTACTGGAGGCGCCGAATAAGCCCACCCCCAGCTGAAAATAATTGTGGCGAACAGTGCTGGTAGTAACCCTCCCGCTAAATAGAAATAGAGAGCCGATGAGCAGAATAGAGTGACAGAAAAGATGGATGCCTTCTCTTTTGAAACGTTTCCGCATGCTACTTGATTCTTGACGGATAGGTTCCACCGTCCGAAGTCATCTGCAGTTAGCAGTTGTGTCTTGTCAGCGTCGACGTCATAAACATTGTTCAGCGAATAGATTGCTCCCGTATGGATAGCCGAAAACAGAAAAACCAGTGCTGTGTCGACTAAATGGAAATTGTTTAGGTCTGATGCGCTAAGAAAGCCAAACACGACAACGAATGCGTTTATGTAGGGGGCTACGAGATGGAATCGGCAGTTCTTCAGAAGAAGGCAGATATCTCTGAGGTACGTCTTCCCCTCCTTCATCTGTCTGGCATCGAACGATTTTCCACCATCCAGTAGCTTCACCGACCAGATCTACAGTGTTCAAACCTACTACTGCTTCTTAGAGTTGCATGTGGTTGCCCGGTTGACTATTAAAGCTTTTCATGACGTCTTGGCTTCAGAAGCCTTCTGGGCATTCATTCTATGTGGAGTTCGGATCTTTCCGTGTTGTCGATCCCTGCCGGCGGAATCTGCCAAATGGCACACAAAGAACGGATATCCCTGTCTCTTCTGCGGTGAAGATGGGCCGCGTTACGTCTCTTGTACAGCAAATCATAAATCTGTCCTCTGGTAACGCGTTGTACCATACAACTAGAGAAGAGGTCAATCAGATGAGCGTCAATCGTTCAGTTTATCATTTCGTGCTAGAGTTCATCCTTTTCTTTTTCGGGTTGGGAAGCTTCATATTTCCGTCCACCATCCCCTTCAATTGGTGGGTCATTCCCGTATTTTCCTTGCTGCTTTTGCTTCTGGAACAGCGGAACAGCCCGAGGACCAATCTGGAAATTGCATTCATTGTGGGTTTCTTTCTCATGTTCTTTGATTTTGCTTTTGAGAACGTTGGGACCCTGCTTTTTGGTTATTGGGGAACCAGTGCCAGTTCATTCTTCGTATTGGCAGTACCCATCGAGGTGATGCTTGCATGTTTCTTTGGGGGAGCTGCATGGGCCTTATACGTCATGTCAGCACACACCCTGTTTGTGCTGAAGTTCCGGAATCGGTTCAATGGTCCTCTGCGGATCTATTTGATCGTATTGGATCTGTTCTTCTTTGGGGTGGGAGGAGCTGCAGCTGAATGGTCACTGATCCAAAGAGGCTTCATGTACTACGCCAACGGATGGACTAGCATTCACGCGCTTGTAGCCTATTTTGCCACATGGCTCATACTACATATACTGCTAGAGACTCTCATGCGTCGGAAATCGGAAATCCGGTTTTCGGGATCCGTTACCGCCAACACTCACTGATTTGCTCATCGAGCCTCTCCTTTTCTTCGGCAAAGTTTATATGACCTTTCCTATAGTATATTTGACACGAGAAGTTTGGTCGTTCAGATCAAGAGGTGCATCTATGCCAACACATGGTTCCCTTTCCAAAGCTGGAAAAGTCAGATCTCAAACTCCGAAAATGGAGACTAGCGAAAGGAGTCGCCTTATTCCTAGGGTTCGTTACCGACGGGCCTATGAAAAACGTGTTATCTTAGGAAGGAATGTCGGGCAATTCCGACCTGGCTTTAGAGGAAGAAGGAGAAGGTAATAGATCACGTATTCTGTTCTAGGAAATCCTGACTAAATAGTGAAGTTCATAAGCTAGCTAGCTTGTGTTAAAAGATAAGGAGATGAAATGACTTGAAGATAAGCGAGATGAGGCCTAGAGCCAGAGTGGACACAACCTTCAAGGTTGTAGAGAAAAATGAGCCAAGAGAGACTAGGGACGGCAAGAGAGTCACAGAGGCTTTGGTGGGCGATGACAGCGGAACAGTGTTGTTGACCCTTTGGGAAGAAAGCATTGATAAGGTGGATGTCGGCAAGACATACACGCTTGCAAATGGCTACGCGAATCTTTTTCGAGGAAGTCTAAGGCTGACAATAGGCAGGATGGGATCATTAGAAGAGAGCGAAGAAGAAGTTGGCGACGTCAACACGGAGAACAACATGTCAGAGAAGAGGTACGAAGATGATCGCGGATTCGGAAGGCCCTATGGACGGGGATCATCTTACGATCGTAGGCCCTATAGAAGAAGATTCTAGCAAGACACTATGCCGGAAAACAGCACACGTCTGCTGAGAAAAGTCTTCTACACTTTTTGCTAGAGACAGGAATAAAAAGGGATCGTCAAAGACTCCCTCAGCTCAGTGGTCTTTTAGGTTCCGTTGCCAATTTTCTAGCGTCTTCTCTCGATTAGCTGAGTCTTCATTTTTCCTCGTTCATCATTATACGGAGAAGATCTTCTGGCGTTAGGTGAGGGTTTGCCTTCGCCAGGAATTCCTTTAGGACCTCTTCTGGAGTCAGATTGGTGGTGTCGATTCTTATCTTTGCGTGGATTGTGGAGGCTCGGAATTCCTTCCTGAACTTCTCAAGCAGCTGGGGTAAGTCTTCCTTCTTTATTACTTGGTACTCGTGGGGGGCTTCTTCCATTCTTTTCGTTATGGCTTCCGGGGTCGCCTCCAAAAGGACGAGGATTGTGTCGCTTGGCAATTCCTTTTCGAGCTCTCGCCCGTGCCATATGGCCAGAAAATGGGGTTCATAACCATAGTAGAGAGGCCCGTAGATGGCGTCTTCGCTGTAGAAGCCGACCTCGAGGGCGTCTCGAAAGTTTCGAAGGATTCGGACATGGTAGACCATTTGGAAGCGCTGGAAGCGTTCCTTGAAGGCAGGGCTCAGCGTCAGCATCATATCCCTGTCTTCTTTAGATAATGACGAATCAGGTATTGTGAGGTGGTCGTCCAAATGGAACCTCATATCGTGTTTTCCTCCCCATTCCAGGAGTTTTCGAGCGAAAGTACTCTTACCAGCATATTCGCATCCGATGACGATAACTCTCATCTATCGATCACCGCAATCCAGTCAGCGATAACGCATATTAGCATTTTGCCCGACAGGAGCGCGTTATCCAGTTGAAATCAGTGAATAAACTGCGCCTGAGCACATCAGAAGTCGGAGATGGCGATTGTGTTTTTGGCTTTTCACAGGCCTTGTCAATCATTCATCAGAGCCTTTGATTTCGCGGATCCAGATGTTGCGGTAGCGGACTGGGTCGCCGTGGTCTTGAAGCCTGACTGGGCCTCTGTGAGGATGCGGCTTATACGAGGCTAGAATCCTGTGACCTGTGGGTCCTAGCAGTTCCTGATGGTGGTGAACCAATACACCGTTGTGGATGACTGTTACGTAAGCTGGACTGATGAGATTCTCTCCTTCCAAGCGTGGAGCAACGAAGAATATATCATAGATCTGCCATTCACCCGGCTTGCGGCAGGCATTCACCAATGGTGGATACTGACCGTAAATAGCTGCAGTGATTCCATCCGCATAGGTTAGATTATCATATCCATCAAGGACCTGAATCTCATATCTGCCCATCAAGAACACGCCGCTGTTGCCACGACCCTGACTTTCGCCTTTCACCTCGGCCGGTGCAGCCCACTCGACGTGCAGTTGGCAGTCTCCAAAGTGCTGCACCGTTTCGATGTCACCTGTCCTATTGACCTCCATCACACCATTTTCAACCTTCCACCTTATTGGTCCACCGTTGACGCTGACCCACTTCGACGTATCCTTGCCGTCGAAGAGCACTACTGCATCAGATGGAGGTCGACCGGGCTTTTCTTGGGTGCTACATGAACCCGGAGTGACAACCCTGGGTTGAGGCCGCTTCCCATCATGCACTCTCCATTTAGAACTAGGCAGCATCGGAGTGTCTTCATAGCCAATAGCTGGCTTGCTTGACTTCTCTACCAAGACCAAGTCACCATCACTAAGTTACGGTTTTATCCTATAAATCTGTGTCACTGACCGCCTCAAATAGCCAAGTATCTTCTGGTTGGAAAGTCAGAAATCCTTATGTCTCAGTGAGTTTAGTGGCTAATAGTATCTGAGCAATGGCTTGCCTTGCTGATTTAGGAAGTGGTGGATCAATGGAAATGGAGTATGGTTTGGGAAGATGGGATCTTTCCAGTCTTGCACCGAATCACGAGAGTCCGGTGTTTGAGCAAAGACTGAAAGAGATCGATGAAGAGGTCTCTAACTTCGAGAAGAAGAGGCTTTCTCTGAAAAGCGATATCAGTAGTAAAGCTTTCTATGACATCTTGCACCTCTATGAAGAGATCGCAGAGGACGCATCAAAGATAGGTCACTATGCCCATCTCCTTTTCTCATCTGACACGTCAGAACCGAAGGCTCTGTCACTGGTCGCAGGGATGGATGATCTCAGCGCCAAGATCGCGAATAGGACAATGTTTCTTGAGCTTTGGTGGAAGAAAGCCATAGACCAGGAAAACGCGGAAAGACTTCTAAAGTCTGCTGGGCATCTTAAGAACTATCTAAACCGTCAGCGAAAGCTGGCAAAGTATACGCTAACAGAGCCTGAGGAGAAGATAATAAATATAAAGGACACGACGGGGACCGGCTTCATCCGAAAGCTCTACGATCAATATACGGAAAGATTCCTTTTTCACATAACGCTTGATGGCAAGAGGAGACAGCTAAAAAAGCCTGAACTGACAGCGCTTTTCCACAGCCCCGACCCTAAGAGACGGACAGGAGCCTACAAGTCATTGCTCAGGGTTTATGGCGGAAACGAGGATGTTCTGGGTGAACTCTACAGAAGTGTCGTCTTAGACTGGAAGAACGAAGCCATTGACCTTAGGGGCTACGGGTCTCCCATTTCAGTGAGAAACATCTTGAATGATATACCAGACGAAGCCGTTGATACACTACTCCACGTGTGCAGAAAGAACAGAGATGTATTCCAGAGATACTTCAGGCAGAAAGCGAAGATGATCAGCATCAAGAAGATGAGTCGTTACCACATATACGCTCCAATTGATGCGTCAGAAGTGAACTACCCATTCTCCGATGCTGTGAAACTTGTCCTCAACTCACTTGAGAGCTTCTCCCCGAGGATAGCTCTCCTAGCCCGAAAGGTCCTAGACGAGAACCATCTCGACTCGGAATTGAGAAGAGGGAAGAAAGGAGGAGCATTCTGTGCCACAGCATCTCCCAGGATAACTCCTTTTGTACTTGTAAACTATACTGGCAAGCAGAGGGACGTGTTCACTCTCGCACATGAGCTAGGTCACGCGGTGCATAGTCAGCTCGCATCTGACAAGTCAATCCTCGTCCAGCAGGCACCCCTCCCATTGGCTGAGCTCGCCTCTGTATTCTCCGAGATGATACTCTTAGACAAGCTCTTGGAGACGGTTTCGCAGCAGGAGAAGAGAACACTGATAGCACAGGAGCTCGATGAGCTCTACGCAACGATAATGAGACAGGCATACTTCACCATCTTCGAAAAGGACGCACACGATCTATTTGCCAAAGGAGCAACCGTCAGCGAAGTCTCAGATATCTATCATGGGAATCTTGAAGAACAGTTCGGCCGTGCAGTCAAGGTGACCGAGGAATTCAGACATGAGTGGACATACATACCGCACTTCTACCACACTCCATTCTACACATACGCATATTCATTCGGCAATCTTCTAACAGTCTCTCTATACCAAAGGTACAAGAAAGAGGGCGGAAGATTCGTGGGAGATTACATCAACATCCTGTCAGCAGGCGGCTCAAGGAACCCCGAATCACTTCTCAGAGAATCTGGCATCGACATAAAGGCAGAGGAATGCTGGCAAAGCGGATTTGACTACGTGGAAGAAAGAACGCAAGAGCTAGAAAGGCTCAGCAACTGAACTATGGAGAACTAGTTCGGCGTTTTTCGCTTCCTCTGCGAACAGTTCTTCACATATAGGTTGTGGAAGTCGATATCTACAGGCGATCAGGACGATAGACAATACCACAGGAGACAAAATCGCAACGCAAGCCATCTCCGGCGAACGTCTTCTCTTTTTGCCCGACTAGTTCGCCAGCAAGGATCGATTCGATGCCAGTCACCAATTCGTTGAGTATGCTTTTGGACAGCGGCAGCTTCTTCAGGTCACCGTGAGCTGGAAAGATGTAGTCGAATTCGTCCGCGAATCCTTGCAGCCGCTGTAGATTCCTGTGGAATTTCGGCAGTGGGAGCGACTCATCCAAGTGAAGCCAGATTGGTCCAGACAATACGCTATCTCCTGTGAAGAGGAACCTTGATCCCCGATCCAGCAGACAGATCGAACCGGGCGTGTGCCCAGGCACACAGATCACCTCTAAGGACCGATTGCCCAGGTCAAAAACATAACCGTCCTGGATAGGTATCAGAGAGCCAGCTACTGACGTAGCCCATGTGTCAAAGTCGAAGTCTGGGGGCAACGGTTTCGGTAGGTGATTTTCCATTATGGACCTGCGGCCTTCGGTTGACGGAGGCCTATTCACAAAGGGTTGATCATCCTTGTGTATATGCACCTCAGCAAATTCGCCATTTCCAAAGGTGTGATCCGGATGACCGTGACTGTTCACCACAATCAAAGGCAGCGGCGCGAGCGAAGCCGCAAGCGTCCGTAGGTCGCCGACACCCCAGCCAGTGTCTATTAGAAGGCATCTCTTCTCTCCGCCGACAAGGTACATCACGTCGCAGCCATGGTCGTCGATTGCCCATGTTGCTTGATCGATGCGCCGTGTCTCAAACCACATTATGTGTTTCCTCCTGAAGTTAGTCTAATAGTTCAATGTATCTGGTACCTCATGCAGTTTCTGAATGGCTCTTTGTACGGCCTCCTTGTCGATGCCCAGAGCTTCACAAGCTCCATTCGTAATCTCGAAGCCATGAGGTGGACAACCTCGCACATATTTTCCGAGCCTTCTATGTTCTGAGGCGCACTGACCGACGATAAGCAGCTTTCTGCCTGCTTCGCACACTTCTTCAGGTTGTCCCATGACCAGGCTTAGGTCAGCCATTTCTTTTTCGAATCCGGCTGATCGCAGATATACTAGCGTGCTCATAGCCTCCCCCATACATCCTGTACACGCGTCCTTTTCAACGATCCTGACGCCTCTGAACCTTCCTCTGAAGACCTCCTGGTAAGACCTCAATCTCTTGGCAACATCCTCGATCCTTTCTCCCTCGATACCTATCCTGTTCAGATCCGCTATCCCTAGGCCTTCTTCTTCAGCGAGCTTGATGTGCATTATCTTTTCAGGGCTGAGGCCGATTAGTTTGGCGCAAACAGAATCAACAGACACGGCATCAGCACTAGCAAGTATAAGGTTCATCTTGACCATGTCATCGGGGATCGTCCAGGTCCCTTCCATACAGTTTATGGCGTCGACAACGACGAAGTCGGGCTTGACGACCCGGTTGAGGTCAACTATGGCTCTATCGAGCCCAGTTCGATGTGTCCGACGTTTTTCAAGGCCAGGCAGGACACCTTTCATGTTCTTGAGGCTGGCAGTCACGCCGGTTCGAACATGGGTCTTTAGACATGGCACGCTTATGATTGCATCTGCCTCCATAGCGGTCTTAGCTATCTTGAATCTCTTCATCACGAAGGCTTCTGGAACCTCTACTTCAACGGGGGTGTCACGGTTGAGGTCAACCAATTCAACGCCCAGCCTTCTCGCCATCTCGGCTGTCCCAGAGACTTCGAAGGCTTCCATCGTGTCCTTGAAGTCTGGAAAGTCGTAGCCGACGCTGGCCCCTTCGCCTATTATTACCCGTTCTGGATTCTGTTCGAGAACCAGTCTTGTTACAGCCTCTGTCACTCTGACATCTGTTATAACTCCGCATCCAGATCTCAGGGGTCGCATGACATTTGGCTTGATGAGCACTTCTGACCCTGGTTTGATTATGTCCGCTAATCCGCCGGAAAGTCCTACTGCCTTCCTTACAGCCGCTTCCACCGCCTCTTCTTCTACCTTGACTATTGAAACGAGCGGCACATCTGTCACTTTCCTTTGAGTGCATACTTGGTTTCGGAATTTAAGGCTTAACGTACATACTTGCTGGCGCATCTAATATGCTTAAATCAAGCTGAACCTATTCAAGATATATCACAAGAATACCGCTTGAAGATGATCAGCATGAGCAAGGAGGAGAGATTGCTTAACGAGGAGCTTGACTCGACGAAGGGAATACTGCGACTGGCTCCTGCGTTTGTGCCTAGAACATCGTACCCCGGCATGGGAAGGCTTGGGCTGAAGGAGTACTACGTAAGCCCCGAGAGAGGATGGATATGTGAACGGTGGTTAGCTTCCTCTGTCGAAGCGGACAACCCCATCAAAGTTCAGGATGAGGGTCTCAGCTTCATAAAGTTCACCAGCGGAGCTGGCACGCTGTCGCTGAGGGATGCGCTACAGCTCCTGCCAGAAAGATTGCTCGGTGATAGATACGCACGAGAACACGGGAATAGGTTCGGCGTCTTAACTAAGGTGCTGGATATCGGCTCTCCGATCCCGTGGCACATCCATGCTGGGGAAAAGGATGCACGGAAGTACTGGAATATGAACGGGAAGGAAGAGGCCTATTACTTCCTTGATACGGAAGAGAGAGGTCCACTTCCATACTCTCATCTTGCTGCCCATCCGGACGTGGCTGAGGAGGATCTGCTCCCGATCTTGAAGAGATGGAACGATGACAAGGTCTTGGATCTCTCTCCTGCTTACAGGCTTAATATAGGAGAGGGGTTCCACATCTTCCCAGGAGTGACACATGCACCTGGCACAGCTCTAACACTCGAAGCTCAGGAAGAGTCAGATGTCTTCAACATGCTTCAAGCGGTCTGCGATGGTAGGCGGATACCCAGGGAGGATATGTTGCGTGGCCTCCCAGATGAGGAAACCGTCGTCAAGCTGATCGACTGGGAGAAGATTCGAGACCCGCTCTTCTACAGCAAGTATCACGCCATTCCAGAAAAGATATATGATCCTAAGAATGAAGACCGGGGCACAGAGTACTGGATCTACAATCCGAATCGCACTAGGAAGTTCTGCGGCAAGGAGGTCAGGGTTTTCTCGGGCAAGACGATCGAGAGCGTGGAGGAGGGTGCATACGCCGTCTTCGTCTGGAAAGGAGAAGGAAAGGTCGGAGATGCAAAGGTGATTGCAGGAAATCCGGAGATGGATGAGCTTTTCGTGTCAGCGGAGGCTGCTGTTCAGACGCACAAGATCGCTAACACAGCTAGAGATGAACTCGTTCTCTACAGGATTTTCGGACCCGACGTCTACAAGGCTCCCATCATATACGACTCTATGTGACTTGTGCTGCATATCCTGCGAATGGGACTTTGAGGTCTCTCTTTCGCATGTAGAACAGATCGTGAAGAAGGGCGCTACTTATCGACCCTAGCTGTCGCGAGGTCGCTGTAGGAGCCCTCTATCAGTTGGTCCTTCTCGATTCCGAGCTTTCTCATGAGCTGATGCAAGACCTCCTGGTCCTTTTGAACTGCTTTTGATGAGCTTCTGGTCTTCCTTTCGAATTCTATGAATGTCCCGAGATCTTTGACATTGTCTAGGTGGATGTGTGTGCCCTTGTATCGGTGTATCTCTCTGTTCTTATCTATCACGACCTTCTTCTCCAAGACCTTCTCGAAGAGGCCTTTGAAGGTCTCAGGCTCTGGGATCGTGAGTATGAAGACCTCGCTTCTCTTTGGCCCGGAGATATCTTCTCTCTTGTAGTAGATGAGTTCAGCTTTGTCTTGTCCTTCGATCTGCCTTAGCTTCAGTCTGCCTTTTGGGACTTCGAAGTAGGTGTCGATCTGGTGGAATTCTCCTATGTAGTGGGCGCCCAAGCTTTTGACGAGATTCCGAACCGAGTTGAGATCCCCGGTTCTAGCCTTCAGCTCTACCAGTCTGCTTTCTGATCCTTCCGATTCTGCCAATTCTGCTCAACCGGGTTTCCAAGAGCCTATAGTGTTGTGAGGTCTTAATATCATCTATTCCTTTTGGCGTGCTGAATGCGGGTTCTGCGCGACGCGAACTAGCCTTGTTCGTATTTGGGTCTGATCGCTGACATGGCTGCGATTCCTTCAACACCTGCTGACCTCAACGTCTCTAGGGGTAGGGCCAGGATTATCGTGTTGCTCTGGTCTTTGCTTACATCGTTGATTGTTGATAGAACTCGCAGCTGCATTGCGCTTGGATCTTGCAGGTTCATGGCAGCTTCCTTCAGTTTCACAGAGGCTTCCAGTTCGGCTTTGGCCTTGACTATTATTGCTCTTGATTCTCTTTCTGCTTCGGCTTGAACGGCAAAGGCTCTCTTCATGTCTGGCGGGAGGCTGATGTCTTGCAGCCCAACTTTAGGTATGTCGATGCCCCATTGCTTCACTAGCTGGTCAATATCGTCTTTCAGAGTCTTCGCTATCTCTTCACGACTCTCTAATAGATCGTCCAGATCGTATTGACCAACAACATTCCGGATGCTTGTTTGGGCATATTTGGAAACAGCTTCACGGTAATCGATGACCTGAAGTATTAGCTTCTCTGCATCCTCAATCTTCATGAAGACGACCGCATCGATGCCTGTGCTTATGTTATCTTTTGTGATAGCGGATTGACCCGTCAGATCCAAAGTCTCAGTTCTTAGGTCGACTCTGCGAATGGAATCAATCAGGGGTATTTTGAGGTGTAGCCCTGTCTCTACAACTTTGACGATTCTGCCTAGACGTATTACAGCGACCTTCTCCCATTGTTTTACGATGTATATGGCAGCACCTAAGATTGCGGCGAAGATGATCAACAGAAAGACACCGAAAACAAATTGAAACGGATTCGTCATCAATTCTATCAATTTGTCACCTCCTTAACCCTCTCTTTACTCTCCTAGCATGCAGTCATATGGCAATTGCCTATCCACAAAGGACGAGAACACCAAGACGATGCGAGCATTTCCAGATATCTTGGCTAGGAGCCCTTCCATTTTCCTTTCTGTTCATTTGATAATAGGGTTAGCAAAGGATATAGGGAATATCCCTGAAATATGGAATTGTTTCCCATATATTCGCGAAAGGTGAGAAAAAGTAATCAGATACTGACCTGTATAGAACATTGAGAGCGAGGGCTTGCCTTGAGCTTGACCATCGATCCATCCTTGGTGAACCTTTTCCCAGACCTGCATGTCCTAGTTGGAAGAGTTGAGAACGTAATCGTCAGGTCACATGTAGCTGAATTGGAGGACTTCAAGGGAGAGGTCATCGAAGAGATAAGGGGAAGCTACAGCCTCGAGACGGTGAAAGACAACCTGACCTTCAGGGCTTACCGAGACTTTTTCTGGAAAATCAACGTCGATCCGACCAAGACCAGACCAGCGGCTGAGGCTCTGATAAGGAGGGTTCTGAGGGGCAGGCCACTTCCGAAGATAGACAGCCTTGTCGATGCTTACAACTTGGCATCAATGAAAAGTGAGATTGCTTTTGCCGCCTTCGATGCGGATGAGTTGGGCGACAGTCTTCTGATGCGCTTCGCTATTGAGGGGGAGGAGTTTCTTGGGATAGGCATGGCCAAGCCTATGCAGCTCACGGGGAGCGAGGTCGTCATCGCGGATAGCGGGAAATTGGTCGCGATCTATCCCTATAGGGATGCTGAGGAGGCCAAGATAACTCAGAAGACCCGGAACGTTCTTTTCATTGCTTGCGGCGTTCCGGGAATCGATGAAGAGAGGTTGAGGTTGGCTTTGGACTTGTCCTTCAAGTTCGTGACCAGGTTCTGCGGAGGAGCCGCCAGAACGATGTGATGGTGAGATAGTATGTTCAAATCCCGGATGGAGGCTTCGGCCAAGAGGGCTGGCTCTAACATAGTTTTAGCATTGGATTTGACCAGTGAAGACCCCGGGGTTCTACTGCGCAGTGCTTTGGAGGTTCTCGACGAGACTCATACGTATCTCTGTGCGGTGAAGATAAATCGGCATCTTGTCTTGCCTTTGGGACTTTCTGATGGGGTGAAGAAGATACTGGACCGAGCAAGAGACTTCAGTTTGCCTACGATAATGGACTGCAAGATCAATGACATTGGGAATACGAACCTTGCGATCGCTAGGAGCTACTTTGAGGCTGGCTTTGACGCTGTCATTGCTAATCCGTTCGTTGGATGGGAGGATGGGCTTCAACCCGTGTTTCAGCTAGCAAGACAGTTGGATCGCGGTGTGATCACACTGGTCTACATGAGTCATAAGGCTGCTTGGGAGGGTTACGGTCAGACTGTCTATGATTCGTCGAACAGACGGAATAGGCCGCAGTATTTGATCTTTGCTGAAAAGGCGGTTTCATGGGAGGCTGATGGGGCTGTTGTGGGTGCAACCTATCCTGAGAAGATTCGTGAGGTGTATGAGGTCCTAGGCAACTCTGTCCCGATATATTCCCCTGGTGTAGGAGCTCAAGGCGGAGACATAGAAGCGGCTTTGAAGGCTGGTTCCCGCTACTTGATCGTTGGGAGATCCATAATCAGAGCTTCTAAGCCTGGTGAAGCTGCTAAGAGAGTCAGGGATGAGGCAAACAGGTTTATAGGATGATGAGTCTAGTCAGCCTCAGTTGTCCGTCCTCTAGTCATCTGATATCCTCTTTAGCAACGGGCTTCCTCATCGGCAGACCACCTTGAAGAACGGGGCCTAGGGATAAAAACCTTATCCAACTAACCAAGAAGTCAAATCTGAATTCGCTCTCTAGCTGAGCCATAGGAAGGCTTGAGGACAATGCCAGAAAAATCGAGCAAAGAACAGAGGATTGCTTCAGTTACAGTGGTTATAGACGTACAGGGCTCGCCTTTTACAAAAGGAAAACCACCCGCGAAAAATCCACCAGCACAAGATAGGGATACCCCTCAAAACTGGTGGGCCGGGAGAGATTTGAACTCTCGACCTCTCGGTTATCAGCCGAACGCTCTTCGGCGTTCAGGATTCGAACTTAGCCAAGCTGAGCCACCGGCCCTCGAGATATTCTTCTGTTTTCTATTATTAAGAGTTTTGTCGCGTCTTCTCTCGGAAATCTTAACGAACTACTCCTATCAGAATCATGCAGAGAACGAAAGCCAATAGGCAAGAAACATGAAAATCAGTGACGCTGCGAAGGATACTGCCCAAGCTTTCCTGTTCCAGTAGAAGACCTTCTCGCCATCGAATATACCATATGGGATTAGATTGAACAATGCTACAAAGGGATTGAGTAAAGCACCTGCTAAGGCGATGTCGGTTCTGAAGTAGTAGTAGAGTGGAATGAAGATTGCTGAAAGAGCTAGATTCACAGAAGGTCCCGCGAGGGAAGTCTTTCCGATTATTTCCCTGTTGGCTGCTCCAGTAATATGCACAACACCGGGAGAGACCACCTTGATGGGGATCAATATAGAAAGCAGAGAAATCAAAGACCCGAAGAGAGTCAATCTGAACTCCGCCCAAAGACCATAATGTTGCGCCGCCAATTTGTGTGCTATCTCATGAAGCAGAAAAGTTGAAGTGAAGACCAACGCCAAACCTAGCAAGATATGAGGCATGATTCGCGGAGACAGAAATCTCCCCGGGGAAATGGATAGCCCCACACCTATGATGATCAATGTGCCGATGACTAGGTGTCCCACCTCTCTGAGGCTGAAGCCAAAGAACCCTACCCCCAGTCGAGAAGGCGATGCCCCGAAACCGTAGCCTCCTTCCGTGATGACAGGT
>Ga0209427_10005578_pt1 | contig 14440 bp, 7 predicted proteins | sample DeeMarSWOR136_30_FD_187465 | JGI IMG/M metagenome (GOLD analysis project Ga0209427, IMG submission 187465) | Marine sediment microbial communities from White Oak River estuary, North Carolina - WOR-1-36_30 (SPAdes) (version 2) | ecosystem: Environmental > Aquatic > Marine > Intertidal zone >... | reverse complement strand
GAAATCATCGTTGCCCATCTCCAAACGAAGCTCCGCCTCCTGCAGCCGTGCCTCTATGAGTAGACCACGTGCCTGGGCTTTACGCAGGATTTCGATGCCCCGCTCCAGGCTCTCTAACGCCATATTGAATTGTCGCTGTTTCTGATAGGCTCTTGACAGGTAGACAAAAGCCAGGCCAGCGGCGGCCAGTGGATCCCCTGTTCGCTCGTAGGTTTCCACCGTCATCCGCAATTGGTCAATAGCCTGGTTAATGTGCCCTTGAATCAGTAGTGCCTCACCAATGTTGATGTGCTTGATTGCTGCTGCAGTAAGGTGGCCGATTCGCTCGTCAATTTCAAGTCCTGCTTTGAAATGGAAGAGGGCCCTCTCCAGGTCACCTAATTGTAGATAGCACAAGCCGAGGTTGTTGTTGGCCGAGGACTGTCCATAGAGGTCCCCAACTTCCTCGCATAGACGAACAGCCAGATGCCGGTGGCGTACAGATTTCCTCACCTTCCCGAGCTCTAAATAAGAGGCGGCAAGCATGTTGTGGGCGTAGGCATGCTGGCTTTTGTCGCCACTCCGCCAGGCCAGGCTCAATCCATGTTGACCCCAGCGAACTGCCTCTTCGTATTGACCCTTACGGTACAGCGTGACGCTCTTAGTTATGTCTATTTTGGCTGCCAATAACGGGTGTCGTGGGGGAAGTACTCGGAGAGCGGACTCCAGCCATTTAAGTGCAGAGTTATAGTCTGAGTTTCGTTCATGGGAAACGCTTATCTTGTGGCATAGTGCGGCCTCCCGGTCTCTGGTTGGCACCACTGCAATTGATTCCAGGAGCATCTTCGCTGGCAACGGTGACAGCTGGCGGACAGTCATACGCCACTGACGCAGAGCCTGCTGGAAGGTCCGCGCCGCTTCTTCGTGGTATCCTGATGACTCGTGACAATCGCCGATGCACTCCAGAAAGTAACTGCGCAGACAGGTCCTGAAATCCATGTCCGCATGGATAGCGTCCAGGCCCCGGCGATAATAGTCAATAGCCTCTTCGGTGGCGAAGACCATCCGGGCTTTTTGGGCGGATTTCACAGCATACACTTGGGTCTTGAAGTAATCACGACTGCGGCTGTAATGGTGCAGCAGAACCTCAAACAGAGGCTCCAGATTACTCTTGTCAGTCTCCTCAAGGGAAAATGCGACCCTGTGGTGTAACTCACGACGTCGTGCAAACAGCAGGCTATCGTAGGCAACCTCCTGAATCAAGGAATGCCTGAATCGGTATGTTGCTTCTTTGCCATTCCCTTCGCGACCGATAAAATCTAGGTCACTGAGCTCCTGCAATCTGTATTCCAGGTACTCAACGTCCTCTCGAGTATCAAGAAGGCATGATAAAGTTGAGGTGTCGAAGGTATTACCTATCACAGCAGCGGCGCGGAGCACTTCTCTGGTGGGCTGCTTTAGGGTATCTATTCTCGCCATTATTAAACCCTGAAGGCGGTCGGGGATTTCAAGTGACGCCATCTCTTCTTCCAGCCTGAATAACGGTGTGCTCAGCACCTGTTCGAGTCTGCCGGATTCGGTCAGGGATTCAGCGACTTCCTCCAGGAAAAGAGGATTGCCTCTGGCCTTAGATAGTACAGCCTCAAGAAAGTGTTCTGGCAGCTCGGTTTTGCCCAGTGCCGTCTTCACAAGCTGCATGGCGGCTTCTGATGGCAACTCGGCAAGGTCAAAGGTTACTGTCGAAGCCGATGGCAGGCTCAAGGGAATGCCCGTCTTGGGTCGGTAAGTTATGCACAGCAGGAGATGAGTACCCTGTAGTCTGGCGCTAATATAATTAACCAGTTCTAGTGAGCTATGGTCTGCCAAGTGAAGGTCTTCCAGTATAATTGCAGTTGGCGAGTTAGCGGCTGCCGCTTGTAGTAACGTGGATATGAGCTCAAACAAACGGAGGCGGCGGGTTTCATTATCAAGAGAGCGGACGACATCGCTTTGTGCAATTGATACCCCCAGTAGGGAGTTGATCAGGCAGGCCATCGGCAACAAGCCGGGCCTGAACTGTTTGATGGCGGCAAGAACCTGATCGCTCCGTGCTTCTATTGTATCTGCAGGGTTCAGTTCAAAGAGTGAATTCAGGACTTGAATCCAGGGGGCAAACGGCATTGCAGCTGTGTGCGAATAGCATATACCGCTGTAAACTGTCCATTCGCGGCTTTGCAGGTGTTTCTGGAATTCCAGCAAAAGACGGGACTTGCCCATTCCCGCTTCTCCTGAGATAACGACAGCGCGGCCGCTGCCTTCCTCAGCTTCACGGCATAAACCTCTAAAGGAACCAATCTCGGCCTCCCGCCCAAGAATAGGCGCCACTTCCCGCTCTGGAGAAAGCAGTTGGTCAATGCTGGTTTGCCGGCCTAGTACCCCCTCGTCCAGAGTTCCTTCTACTGAGAAGATTTCGACTGGCTGACTTTTCCCCTTTACCATCACCGGATCTCGGCTTTGTAGCACGAACTTGTCCTTAATCTTTAAGTAACTGGAAAGGCCCACGAGAATTTCCCCTTCACGGGCTACACCCATAGTCCGTGCCGCGAGGTTCACATGGTCTCCCATCACTGTGTACTCCCGGCGCAAGGGAGATCCAACCTCGCCGCTGAATACATAACCGGTGTTGATGCCAATACGCTGTTGAAGCGGTAACCCCGAGGCGGCGAGCTGTTGTTGAATATCCAGTGCGCAACGGATAGCCCGCTCATCATCATCCTCGTGGGCTATCGGCGCACCAAAAACAATGAGCAGCTTATCTCCTATGGTATTCAGGTCAGCTCCGACCAACATCCCGTCATACTTAGTCACGGCTGAGTCTACTATTGAGAGGTAGTCGTGTAAAACCTGGGTGATGTCGGAGGTATGATACTTACCAAATTTCTCAACCACATTAGTCATTCCGAGGAGGTTGATAAACATGGTGGTCACTCTCCGATGCTCCCCTTCAACGCCAGTACTCCCAATGTGCGTCTGAATCCTTTCGCGCAGTTGTCTGGGCAGGTACGCCGCCAATATATCTATCATTGCCTTTGATTCAGTCTCTGGATGGTCTGGTTTTGGAGAAGCGATAGTTCTTACTGGCATGCCGAGGCTTTTAACTAAATAGTGCCCTTGTCGTTCTTCACTCACCCTTACGCTGCCAGCGAGGTCGTTTAGGGCACTACGGCTGATGAGGACCTCACCTGCGTTAGCCAGAGACTCTATTTCGGCCACCCGGTTGACTTCACGACCGGTGAAATAATAGTACAGTCGCTGGTCCTTCGAGCCAATGCTGGCATCAAAGAACTCTCCAGTATTTATGCCGATACTCATTGCCAGTTCGAAGGTGCCCTGGGAGGTGGACACCCTCCTCAGTCCCCTCATTGCCTCCTGCATTTTTAGAGCGCAGCGCACCCCTCTGGCCACATGACCATGTCCTAAAAACAGGAGTAGCATGGCATCCCCTCCGAACTTGAGTTGGTAACCCCCGTAGGAGAAGGCGATATCAAGCATTCTTGTGAAATACCTGTTCAGGATGTCTGTGAGCTCTTCAGCACCTTCCTTGCCTATCTGGGCAAGCTTCTCGGACATGGTGGTGAACCCCGAGACGTCAGCAAATACCAAGGTGCCGTAGCGGAACTGCCCGTGCTCGGCGGGCATATGGGGATTATCTATCAGCTCTTCCACAATGAACTGTGGGATGTAGGCGGCGATAGTCTTGAAAAGGCTCTTCTCTTTAGTATTCACTTAGTTCATCCCGCATTCTTGGGTTAATCTGCATCATTTCATTCGTCGGTTATAGGGTCAATTCTTTATATGATTACATACTATTGTAGACTATTGTAGAAAAAAATAGCATTGGCGATGATTTGTGTCAAACCTGTATTCTTAACAGGATTTCAGGTAACAGTAGAACTTGGTATTTGGTCTGATAGGGTTTGGGGCTAAAGGAATAGTTCCATTCCCTCGTGAGCCAGGCTGATTGAGGTATTCAGTTCCGTAGCTACGGTGGTTATTTCAGCCTCTATCTCCTTCTCCAGCACGGGATTCATGTGGACGACGACCACGGTCGGCAGGTAACCCTTGAGTTTCCGGAAGCTCGTTAACTCCTTGCTGAGCAGGGCTGGGGTGAGATGTCCTGCTTTTATAGCGAAATCCTGGCGGTTATTCGGGAATGTGACGTCCACAATAAGCAGTTCGGGTGACACGTGTTCCCAGCAGGCATCCAGACCAGGTCCGGTGTCAGCGGTATAGAATAGCGTTTTACCTTCCGGCGAGGTAATCTGATAGCCAACGGTGATGTTGTTATGATTTACCGAGACGGGTAGTACAGTGTAGCCCTCAATCTGGTAATTTTTATACGGCTCGACCAGCGTAAACTTAATCGGTGTATTTGTTTTAGGGGACTCCATGAATCTGGGGTACAGCTCATCATTGAGCAGGTGTATAGCCAGAGCATTGTATACGGTTCGGGTTGAGTAAATATTGACTGTGGCTTTCTGGAAAAAACGGTTAATGGCAATGGCGGGGACATCCCTGATATGATCGTAGTGCTGGTGGGTAAGAAGGATTGCCTTTAGCTTTTGCTGAGCTTGAAAGGATAGACTTGAGGTAAGTGCACCGGCATCTACCGCTAGAATATCATCAATAAGTAAACAAAGAAATCGCGAATCCTGCGACTCGCAATTATGCGCACCTAAGACGCAGATATTCATCAGTTTATATTAAGCTCCTTTCGTTCGATGGTTTACGAATGTTGAAATCAGGTGTACAGAGAGGATAGTTATCCAGATGCCGGTCCTTGCCTATAAGTCCAGCCATTTTGAGTGGGAAAGCATTTAACTTTCTGATTTTTGCCGCCAAATACCGCTCTTTGCCTGTAAATTTCTAGTCTTGATGAAGGCTTCAAAAAACGCCTTCGAGTCGTTAAGAAGTGCCTGGGCGTATTCCACCGCTTTTGGCAGGTCTTCGTCTGGATTATCGGACAATCTCCCGTGACCCGGGTAGATTTCTTTGATTGTCAGATTATTCAGTTGCTGTACCGAGTTCATATAGTCGCTTACGCTACCGGAGCCGGCTATGTCAGATAGGGTACCCCCGGCAAATATCGTGTCTCCGGAGAAGAGTAGCCTCTCATTCGGTTCATAGAAACAGGCACAACCGGAGGTATGACCTGGCGTGTGTAATACCTGGAGCCTGTAATTTCCCAGGTCAATGATTGCACCGTCCTCCAGCCAGATATCGACCCAGAAAGGCTTGCTGGGTACGTTGTAGTACCTGTTGAGGGTAACAAATTCATCCTGCAGTTCCAGTTTGTTGGCTGCCAGACAATGCGCCGCTACTACTGCCGTTTTGTAGAAAAAGGTGGTGGCTCCTATATGGTCAAAGTGTTCATGTGTTAACAGAATCAGGTCTATATCTCTGACACGCAGACCAACCTCGGAGAGACGCTCCTTCAAAAGAGGGAAATTGCGGGTTGTTCCGGTGTCAATCAGAACGTTCCTGGAATCACCCTTAATCAGGTAGATATGACTGCCGGGTTTTTCGCTTCGGAACTGGAAGATGTTTGGTTTTAGTTCAATTATCTTCGGTGGTTCCGACGGCGCGGCGGCGTGTGCTTCCTCCTTACTGCCACGTTGTTTCTTCATCAAGCGGAGCCTCCCGATGAAGATAATTGTTTATCCAGATTGCGTATCCGCTGGCCCAGTGTATGCATTACGGTTAGGGCAAATTGTGGCTGTTGCTGTATCATAAACATGAATTTTGCCTTATCCAGAGCAATCAGCTGGGTGTTATCTTCAGTTGCTACTGCCGTGGCAGACCGTTCGTAATTATCGACCAGAGCCATCTCGCCGAAGAAATCCCCCGGATTTAGAACAGCTAGGGTTACTTCTCCTGCTGTGCCATGACCTGCCTGCAGACTCACTTTGCCGGAGTGAATGAGGTACATCTCATCGCCAGTGCTTCCTTCTTCAAAAATGACTTCCAATTTTTGAAAGCTTTGCATGAATTTTTGCAGGGATGACGTTTCGTCGGTTCTATTCTCAGTCACTACTTCCATCTCAACTTTTTTAAATTCGGTATCTAACGATGTCACCTCTACAGAGATGACGTATAATTCTTCATAAAATTCAGTATCAAATTATAACATGAAGGTTTTGAGATTGCCAGAGGCGTCACGGAGGTGTGGATATCACCGGAAAACCGTGACCCGCCTTTTCCTAAACTCGGAAGGGTTGCCTGCTGTCATCCCGATAACCGAGCGTTAGTTTCTTTGCCTGCCGGTGGCTATTCTGTGTAATTCTTCCGGTTTATGAATCGTATAGCGCCGGTTCTTTGCGGATAAAATCCCGGCGGTCTCCAGGTCACGAATCAGCTTTCTGGCTGCTGTCGTCTCTATTCCAGCAATCCCTGCCAGTTCAGCCGCCGTCAGGTTTCTGATTATTTCCTGCCCCGTGGGTGTTTTCTGCCCGTGGCTGTCCATAAGCTCCATCAGGGTCTTGGCCAGGCGAACTGGTGGGCTGGTAAAGATAGTGCTTTCCAGATGAGAATTGAGATTTCGCAGTCGCTGTCCCAGCACCGTCAGGATAAGTATTGTTGTATCCGGGTACCATTTGAGGAAATCGAGGAAGTCACCTCGTTCCAGTACCCAGGTCTCGGTTGTTTCCACTGCGGTGGCTTTGGCGGAACGGGGTTGCTCATCCAGCAGAGCCAGTTCACCAAAGAAGTCATCCGGTCCCAGATGGGCTAAAACTACCTCAGTGCCGTCTTCAGGCATGCTGATTTTTACTCTCCCGGTTATTATCAGGTGAAGGCTGGAGCCGGGGTCACCCTTGCGAATAACTACCTGACCCTTCCGATAATGTTTCTTTGTCAGCTTGTGGGAGAGTTCGGCGAGGTCCTCCCTGGATATCGGTGCGAAAAGTGGTATACCTCTTAGTGCATCCACTGTCTTCTGTTCTTCGGGTGACAGCCTTGCCAGCTTGGGTATTTCGGCACTCGCTCCTTCAGGTAGTTCCCGCCGTGAGGTCTCCAGTAGTGCAACGACCTCGTCGGCTGAAGCGGGACGCTTATCCGGTTCCTTGGATAGCATCCTCAGTATCAGAGAATCAATTTTTTGGGGAATCTCGGGGTTACGCAGGCTGGGAGCAACTGGCGTAACCTGTATATGTTGCGCCGTTATTGACATCTCGTCGCTGGCTGAGAAAGGAGCCCGTCCGGTAAACATCTCGTAAAAAACGACCCCCAGAGAATAAAGGTCAGCCCGTTCGTCAACCTCTTTTCCCAGTGACTGTTCGGGGGACATGTACATCGGTGTTCCGCTCAACTCGCCGCCGATGGCACTCGATGCGTCTCGGCGAATCCCGGCGATACCAAAGTCCATCAGTTTGGTCTCATTGCCAATAATGATGTTTGCCGGTTTAATGTCACGGTGGACGACACCCTTCTGGTGGGCATAGGATAGTGCGTTGGTAACCTTGATGGCAATATCAAAGGATGTCTCAACAGTCAGACCACCGTCTGAAGGAGTCGCGCTGGCCGTCCTGTCCAGAATATTATTCAGACAGGTACCATCCACGTATTCCATAACGAGATATGCCTGTTCGCCATACCAACCACAGTTGTAGAGGGTGACTATGTTTGGGTGATTCATCTTTGCCAGGGTTCGGGCTTCACGATAGAACCGTCCCGGGTTCTGCCTGCTGACAACCCCGGATTTCATCAGCTTTATGGCTACCTGCCTATCGAGTAGCTGGTCGGTTGCCAAGTAAACAGACGCCATTCCGCCCTGTCCCAGCACACGCTCGATTTCATAGCGGTCTGCGATAGCACTACCGACCAGACCAAGTGCCTGCAGTTCATAATCCTCAGTCCACACGTTTTCGTCTTCGCTCATCGGAAGACCCCCTTTCTGGAAAAGGAAATGTAGTAGATATCTGGATGAATTTTGAGTTTAGCCCTCTTCTTTAGCATTGTCAAGTGTCCGGGTGGTAAATAAACGCGTGGGTCTGTTAGATTCGGGTAATGGTCTAAAGCCCAGATATAGGCAATCATGGGGCAAATTCATAATAACAGGTTACGTGTAGGGGTGGAAAACAAATAGCTGGTGTTCAGACTCCAAGGTTATTCATAATCTAATCACCATAACCGTATAAATGCTGCTCTGGGAAAATTGGACGAAGTAATACCATTTTGTCCAAGTTTATGGGCTTGTAATACCCACATGATTTTTTACAAACAATCTTACCTATCTAATAAACCCAAAAAATCGTTTCGTTCAATTCGGTCACGTTGTAAGACTCTATATTGCCTGCTCTATCTACGAGCCGCCCTACTTAGTCCTTAGCCACCCACTCTCCAAATACGCTAATATTTACACGCTTGTAACAAAATATCTGGCTGTTCACTTGTGATACTCCGACCATTATTTCGTATAATCTACTATAGAGTGCCTGGAATTGAAGAAGGAGGTTCAAAGATGAAGAAAGCTCTTCTATCTACGTTAGCTTTAGTCATAACACTTAGCCTGGTGGCTTGTGCCCAACCTGAATCTTTATCAGTTGAATTACTACAGTCATCAAAGCCGCGGATAACTGAACCTGACGTTAGCGAATCCGACCTGACAACACAGGTCAGTGGCAATAGCTATTTTGCGTTTGACCTTTATCAGTCGCTTAGAGAGGGAAATGACAACTTGTTCTACTCACCCTACAGTATCTCACTGGCACTGGCAATGACGTATGCTGGTGCACGTGGTGAGACTGCGAGGCAGATGGCAGACACCCTTCATTTTAACCTCGATCAAGACCGTCTGCACCCATTGTTTAACAGCCTGGATATTGAATTAGACAAACGTGGCGAAGGCGCCAGAGGTAAGGATGGGGAAGGCTTCCAATTAAATATTGTCAATGCTATCTGGGGTCAAAAGAACTACAAATTCCTGTCAGGTTTTCTGGATTTGATTGCTCAAAATTATGGCGCCGGGTTAAGACCTCTCGATTTTGCCAATGAACTGGAAGAGTCCCGTATTACCATTAATAACTGGGTTAGTGACCAGACAGCAGAAAAGATTGAAGACCTGATTCCTCAAGGCGTCCTCAGTCCAGCGACGGTGCTCGTCTTAACTAACGCCATTTACTTCAACGCGGCCTGGCAATATCCCTTCAACGAGAATCAAACTGAGGATGGTCCGTTCTATCTGCTTGATGGCAATGCGATCACCGTACCAATGATGAAAGAGACTGAGTCATACGGATATACTGAGGGTGATAACTATCAGGCGGTGGAATTGCCCTATGATGGTGGTGAGCTTTCCATGGTAATCCTGCTCCCGCAAGCCGGCCAGTTTGACGCGTTTGAAAGCGCACTGGATGGCAATCGGGTAGCCGACATTATCGGGAGAATTCAATATCAGCAGGTAGCCCTGACGATGCCCAAGTTTACCTACGAGTCCAAGTTCATGATGAAGAAAATCCTGTCTGACATGGGTATGCGTGATGCGTTCCTGCCAGGAATCGCAGACCTCTCCGGCATAGACGGTACAAGAAACCTGTTTATTGATGAGGTTATTCACCAGGCTTTCGTTGATGTTGATGAGGCCGGTACAGAAGCCGCCGCCGCTACTGCTGTGGTGATAGCACTAACTGCAGCGCCAGCCGAACCTAAACAGGTTACCATCGACCGTCCTTTTATCTTCCTGATTCGTGATATCGAGACAGGTACCATTCTGTTCGTAGGACGTGTCCTAAACCCGAGTGCTTGAACCTTTCTTGAACGACTGATAATGAGCAACACCAGATTACCCAAGGTCTGTTTTATGAAACTAGGGTAACAAGGGCTTACTTTGTTACCTTAGATGAACCAAATAACGGATTGTTAGCTTAATCTCTATCTTCTGTGCCAACACAGCTTGCCTCACTGAACTCGCGACTACGTTGCGCTCGAATGTATTTTCAATGCCACAGCCCTGTTTGTCGCCGTTGACAGGACCACTTTTAATGCTTACAGTGTTATTTGAGGAGAACGGAGGGATGCTTGGGGCAAACAGCCGAAGGGAAATTGTAGAATATCCTGATCACGATATTTCAGGTAGCGGACAAACGAAAACCATACTATTGCTTCATGGCGTAGTAGTTACCCGGAAGATGTGGATTCCTCAAATGATTGCCTTGAATCATACTTATCAGGTCCTGGCTCCTGACCTGTTAGGACACGGGAGTAGAAGTCGGGAGAAATTTACTTTCAGTGAGGCCGTGGCAGAACTGAACAAAACCATTGAAGAGAACAAATACGGGAAGGTATTGCTCGTTGGATTTTCCCTGGGTGGTTATCTGGCCTCCGAGTTCGCGTGTAAGTACCCGGATAAGACAAACGGGCTGGTGATAGTCGGTTCAAGTACCACACCAAGAGGGTATATCAGTATACCGTACCATCTTTTGGCCTTTCTCTATAGGTTGGCCAACCCTGAGTGGTTGGCTAAACGTGATGCTCGTTCCTGGCAGTCAAGGTATGGGGCAGAAATTGCTGAGCCGGTTATTGAAGCTGGCTTCTATCATGCTGCTATCCCGGCATTACGAAAAGAAATCGGAGGGAAAGACTTTCTTGCTGGGTTAAAATCATACGATAAACCGGTCTTGATAATGAACGGTGAAAAGGACCGTATTTTCAGGAAAGGTGAGGGGTTGTACCGGGACAAGCTTAGAAACTCAAAAGTGGTAGTCATAAAGCAGGCCGGACATATATGCAACTTGGATGCACCTGAAGAATTCAACAGGTATCTTATTGAATTTGCAGATTCCTTGGAATGGAATTGAAAGCCGTACTTACGCTGTAGCCGACATTCCTTAATCAACCCCCTTCCATATTCACACTAGTCATTGCATTCCACTCACCCATACTCGCAGTTACTCAGGTATCGTTTTTCATTCACCCACTCACTCCCCATTTTTAAAAGACATCCTGGTGGTAACCGGCATGCTCACGAATTCACCTCATTCAAAATCCTGCCTTCAGGCAGCAATTACAGGTCGGAGTGTTACAGTTCTACAAGGAAAAGAGAATGAAGCAATAATATAATCAAACCGTTAGCAAAACGAGAAAAAGCCCTTATGACTTAATTGACGTAAGGGCTTTTTTAACTTTATATTCTGGTCGGGGTGGCTGGATTTGAACCGGCGACCATCATGCGTGACCTAAGTGCTCCTGTAGTAACCTAAGCCCATCTCCAGAGTCATTGTGCCTTCCTGGCTACTAATAAATATTACTGAATGATTCTAGTGTGGTTTTACCGTGTTAAGGTCTAATAATCTAGGTTAATGCTATAATTTAATATATCAAAAGTGTTCTTTTCATAAAATCTTAGGTATTTCCATTCAGTATATTTAATCCAATGAGTTAAACCCAGCGCGGTACAATGCAATCTCTGTAACAATGTGAGTATGTTTGTAGTCAGCGTGACCGGTAGAGATCCCTTTGCCTATCAGGCAGTACTCACACAAGACTTCACCGTGGTGAGCATATTTTAGTCCTGGTAATAATATCAACCCGTGAAAATTAATCCTTCCCACAAAATGCCTTTGTGTATAATACTGGACAAACATCCTGATGTTTGATTTTCTTGTATTTTAATAACAAGAGTAAATGTGGATGTGTTGGTTTAATATAGGCCGGAACGTATTCCACACACGTTTTGTTATTGCTCACTATACACACACTATAAAACAGGCTTTGACATGACCTCCTTCTTGTGTTATTTTAATTTTAAATTGAAGAATTGAGTAATCACTTCGCATATATTAATACCAAGTACGGTGAGGAATCTCAAGTAAGAACGGAATAAGGTAGAGTTATCAATGAACGTTATATGGATAGTATCGGACACCTTTCGCAAAGACCATCTGGGTTGTTACGGTAACAAAACGATTAAAACACCATCGCTGGATGAATTTGCTGCTAAGTCAGTACGCTTTGAGCGGCACTATGCGGCGAACTTCCCCACAATGCCGGCACGAGCTGATTTCTACACAGGTCGCTTTACCGGAAGTTTCATGAGATGGGAACCAATGCCCAGAGGTCAGACAACCATATCAAAGGTCCTCTTAGGAGCAGGATTCCACACAGCAGCGGTTGTTGACACACCTTTTTACATCCGGGACAATATGAACTATGATCACAGATTTCGCACCTTTATTGAAGTGCCAGGTCAGGAATACTGGATGCAAGGCCTAGGAGATGATATCCGTCGGTCATGGCGTTTTGAATCGGACCGCCTTGCCCCTCAGACATTCACCAAGGCAATGCAGTGGCTTGAGAATCATTATAAAGAAGACTTTTTCCTCTATATAGATGCCTGGGACCCACATGAACCATGGGACGCCCCAGATTATTATACAGAACTTTATTGGCCAGACTACGATGGCGAGATAATAGAGCCTGTTTATGCCCACTGGCAAGATGTGCCCGGTTTTACAGAAAACAAGGTCAAGAAAGCCCACGCCACCTATTGTGGTGAAATCAGCATGGTTGATACCTGGGTTGGGTATTTCCTAAGACAGGTAGAAAACATGGGGCTGATGGATAAGACAGCCATCATATTTACAACCGACCACGGTTTTTATTTCGGAGAACACAATGGGTTGTTTGGCAAGCTTACCCGCGCTGTTCCGAGCACCACCCCCTACTGGTTCGAAGCAGGAACGGTTCTGCTAGCAGGAGGATGGACACGCTCACCACTCTTTGAAGAAACGATAGCCTGTCCTCTACTGATTTATGTACCAGGTATCCAGCCAAGTTTTTACAAAGGACTGACTTCAGCGATTGATTTGATGCCAACGGTACTTGATATTTTGGGGCAGGAAATACCCATGGTCGTAGAAGGTCAATCGTTGCTGCCAGCGATGAAAGACAGCAGCGTAAAAGGACGAGAATTTGTCATCAGCACCCATCCGTTTTCCAATCCGGGTCATATCATACGTTCTGTGGATGGCCAGGAGCGAGTAACGGAAGGTTCTGATACAACGATCACCACAGATGAATGGTCACTGCTTTACTACACGGAGCCAGGGCAATCATGGCTCTACCACCTACCTTCAGACCCGAAACAGGAGAAAAACATAATTAACGAGCACCCTGAGATTGCCAAAGAGCTGCATCAGCTCCTTGTCAAATTCATGTATGATACTGATTTAGCACCCGAACTACGTGACCCGCGACTGGAGTTGAATTTATAATAGAGGCTTCTTTCACGTAATCGTTCGCTTTTTAGTCCCGGTAAAACTATCAACCCGTGAAACTTACCCCTTTCCACAAAATGTCTTGTGTACAATTCTGGATAAACATCCCGATGTTTGTATGGTAGAAAAAGATTGGATAGTATATAGGAAACCTCTATCCAAAAGCTCAAGGAACAACAAGTGAAAAATTACAGCAAAATACGGATAGAGCAATAAGTAAATGAATACTTTGTAAAGCACCTTGTCCAACATGGTATAAGGAAGTCTGGACGCTAGCTATCAAAGATGCGCCCTGGGTCGAACGAACCTGAACAGAAGTAGATTTTATTGATATTATGGAATTATCAATCCAAGTAAGAACGGAAACTACACTTCCCTATTAAGTCCCATTTTCTAAGCATATATTCAATTATTGCTTTATGTCCTTCAACCTTAAAGATATCATTTTTTTATTACTTTTCTTAATTAATCAGCCTCCTCATAAGCCGAAGGAAAACCTGCTGGAAAAACTTTCAAGAACTCGTTAATTAATCTGCGTGACCTACTATCCAATTTACAATACTTAATACCTGCCCATACCAGAATATATCGAAAAACCGGATATCTGGAATTATACAGGCGACTATAAGATTGAGCAGCAACTGGCTGCCGAGATTGATAACTCTCAAGAAATAGAGAAACTAATAAAGCTTCAGGAGCGGAAGATAAGTAATTTCCAGAGCAAGATTAGAAAGATAGAAGAAGGCTTTGAAGGTGGGCTCTATACTCTTGAAGAAGCCAAGCTCAGGAAATAGAAGAGCCTGGAAGCTATAAAAGCATTGCAGGCAGATATAGATACTTTGAAGAAGCAAATAGCGAATGGCTTCACTCCCGATGGAGTGGAGCAGCTAAGGCTTGAATTAAAGAGCCTTCAGAGTAAGAACTTGAAAGAGGCTGGCTTTGAGGAACGCCTTAACCTGGTGGCAAGTTGAATATTAAGGTCTACCCTTCGGAAGATCTGAAATCAAGGCGCATTAAGTGCGGAATGAATATCCGCGATATTGAAAAAATAGGGGAGCAGGACGGGTTTGCAAAAGTGGTGTTTGGTAGGCCGTACAGGTCTCGAACCTGTGACACCCTGATTAAAAGTCATGGAGTGTTAGTTTAGGCACGAAAGGAGGTGAAAACGGTATTTTCGACACCCTGAATCGCATTGACACCCTGACTCGTTT
>Ga0209427_10005576_pt1 | contig 14441 bp, 12 predicted proteins | sample DeeMarSWOR136_30_FD_187465 | JGI IMG/M metagenome (GOLD analysis project Ga0209427, IMG submission 187465) | Marine sediment microbial communities from White Oak River estuary, North Carolina - WOR-1-36_30 (SPAdes) (version 2) | ecosystem: Environmental > Aquatic > Marine > Intertidal zone >... | reverse complement strand
CCCGTAGATATCCCAATTACCATTTCTGTTATCCTCCCAGACCACATAATCGCCGTAGATTGCTGGCAATAATTGATCCTTCTCGTTCATGGTGATCTGAACCTCCTCTTCTGTAGAAAGGTTATACCCGTAGATGTCTTTGTTACAATCTCTAGAATCTGAATCTCCTTCACTTGGATTTTTTTCCGTGGAATTCTCTTCATTTAAATCCTCTTCTTTAGGACCTTCTTCTTTGGAATTTTCTTCTTTGAAACCTTCCCAAACAACATAATCTCCATAGATTGCTGGAAAACATTGATCACCTTCGTTTGTCGTTATGAAATCCTCTTTTTCTGTGGGAATTCTGTATCCATAGATGTCCCAGTTGCCATTTCTGTAATCTGTCCATACAACAAGATCCTCGTAGATTGCTGGAAAACGTTGATCCTTCTCGTTTGTAGTGATTTGAACCTCTACCTTTTCAGAAATGCTGAACCAGTAGATATCTCCATTATTATATCTATCATCTTGCCACACAACATAATCTCCAAAGATTGCTGGAGAACGTTGATCCTTCTCGTTTGTCGTTATGGGAACATCTTCTTTTTCGGAAAAGCTCCACCAGTAGATATCCCAGTCGCCATTTCTGTTATCCATCCAGACAACACAATCTCCAAAGATTGCTGGAAACTGTTGGTTACCTTCACTTATTGTTACGGGAAACTCTTCTTTTTCGGAAAGATTATACCCGTAGATGTCCCAATTACCATTTCTTGAATCTTGCCAGACCACAATATCCCCGTAGATTGCTGGAGATAGTTGATCACTTTTTTTTGTCGTAATCTGAAAATCTCTTTCTGTGGAAATTCTGTATCCATAGATGTCCCAATTACCATTTCTGTTATCTTGCCAGACTACATAATCTCCGTAGATTGCTGGAGATAGTTGATCACCTTCGCCCTCCTTTATTGGAGACTCCCGTGATCTCAAAAAACAGCCAGTATTACTGCATCCAACCTTGCGACTGTAGATGTCCCAATTACCATTTCTGTTATCTTGCCAGACCACATAATCTCCGTAGATTGCTGGCGAAAATTGATCCTTCTCGTTTGTTGTGATCTGAAACTCATTTCGTGTAGAAAGGCTGTACCCATAGATATTCGGGTTCCCATCTCTATCATCTTCCCAGACCATAATGTCTCCGTAGAGTGCTGGGTAAAACTGATTACTAGGATTCTTCATTGTTTGAACCCTATCAGAACCTTTAAGAGAAAAAATAGATAACAGCAAGACCATTACAAGTACTCCCCATATCTTTTTGTTCACTTTCATATTATACCTCCCTTACTGTGAATTCTCTACCAAAGAGAGTATGCAGTATATATAGGTTTTTCTATTACAATTTTTATAAAAAATGGATACTCTCATCTTTATAAACCCCAAAGAATTTCTTTTAAATTTTATAAAAACAAAAAAATACTCTTTTATCAGCTAGATTCATCAGTATGTGAATTCAAAATCATTTTCAGTGATCCATTAAATTCTTAATCAAAAAAGACAAGACTAGAAGAGATCCACCACACATGTTACTACTCCACAATTCTTGGCAACGAATTGTCAATGTTGGTAATTATCTCAACTTTGTTACACGTGTAACATCTCATTTTTAATCGTATTCTAAAATATTTGATAATAAAAGAAATTCAGCATATTTAACATCTTTAACACTGAGAATTTTTTGACAGTAGAGTAACACCAAACCTTTATAAATTTCAGAATCAGAACCCATCTACAGGTGATATACGTGGCATTTGAAAAACCCTGGACTGAAAAATACAGACCCCAAATCCTAGATGAAGTCATCGGCCGCGACAGCATTGTAAAGCGGTTGAAGTATTACGTGGAAAAACAAAACATGCCCCATTTGCTCTTCGCAGGGCCCGCAGGTGTTGGTAAGACCACCTGTGCTATCTGTTTGGCCCGCGAATTCTTTGGAGAAACCTGGAGACAAAACTTCCAGGAAACCAATGCATCCGACGAAAGAGGCATCAACATGGTCCGCCAGAAAATCAAGAATTTTGCTCGAACCAGACCCATTGGCGGCGATTTCAAAATCATCTTTTTAGACGAATCTGATGCCTTAACATCAGATGCTCAAAACGCTCTAAGGAGAACCATGGAAATGTATACCTCTACCTGCCGGTTCATCTTATCCTGCAACTACTCCTCCAAGATTATCGATCCCATCCAGTCCAGGTGCGCAGTCTTCCGGTTTGGCCCTTTGCCAGATGAAGCTATTGAAACCAAAGTGAAAATGATCACCCAAAACGAAGGGTTGGCCATAACAGATGATGGCATGAAAGCTCTCCTGTACGTGGTAGAAGGTGACATGCGCAAGTCTGAAAACCTGCTCCAAGCAGCTTCTGCCTTCGATGAAATAACTGCTGACATCATCTACCAAGTATCTGCCAGAGCCACCCCCGAAGATATCAGAAAAATGATGGAAAACGCTTTAACCGGTGAATTTCTTGCTGCCCGAAAACAGTTGAGCGACCTCCTTTTGAAGCACGGGTTATCAGGGGAAGACATTCTAAGACAGATGCACAGAGAAATTTTCAACCTGGATATCCCTGACCAAAAAAAGATAAAGCTAATAGACCGCTTAGGGGAGCACGATTTCAGATTAGTAGAGGGATCAAACGAGAAGATACAGCTAGAATCCTTTCTAGCCTCCTTTGCACTGGTGCAGTAGATCATCTATGTATGTACACTGATCATCTCATGTGAATCCATATACGCATAGGTTACGGCAGCATAAAAAGCAGCATAAAACACTACATATACAATAACCAACACTGCACCAACAACAATCAGCACAGGAAAGAGTGAGGTTACCTCCGCAAAATCTGGATACAGTAATTCCTCAAAATCCAGTACACCACCCACGGTTAGTACAGCCCACAGTACGCCATTGACCAAAAAGGGTACCAACACAAAGAATAACACAATCAAAAAACTGGGAAGGAAATTCTTCTTTGTGGTGTCAAATCCATCGCCGAGAGATTCGGAAAACCGCTTCCCGCTGACTATGTATGCAGGTTTCATGTAAATGAAAATCACCATAAAGGCAACCATGATCACAATCATTATTCCATACATGACAGCTATCCCATAAACCTGAGTAATTGATGGAGCGGGGGAATACTCTGATGGAACTGGGGCAAAAGAGGCCACCATAGCAAATATGACCACAGAAATAATAATTGATAGAAGAGACCCTACCACCAACCATGCAAGTACCATGATAAATGTTATCACTACTAATCCAATGTATTTGGAAAGTGCTTTCTTAGCTGCATCCACAATGGATACTGATTCATTCTTAAAAGCAGCAGCAGCAGCAGCAAATGTCCACCCCTCAAAAAAGGGAAATGCAAAGAATACAAACAAAATAATCAAAAAAATGAAGGCAAAAAAACCAAAAATTCCCCCCATCACTGCAAATGGTGCTTCTTCTGCTGAAGCAACCATGTCAAAAAGTTCAAAAAATCTGCTAAAGGTGTATACAATAATGAGACCAATGACCAGGAAAAACACAGTAAATGGTATAACCACTGTGGGGTGGTGAATGACACAGGAAAATGCGCTCTTCATGGTGGGGATAATTGTGATTTTTCTCATGGTTACTATTCTCCAGATGAAATATAAATGTTTCGACTGTTCACGTTGCATTGGTTGACTATGAGCAAAGTAATTATTCTGCTTCTGGTAGTTCATTCTCCAACAAGATCTGCACGAATGCCACATGTCCTTTCAGCACACAGGGGATAACCTTGAGGGGATGCATCCTCCCTGATATGAACTGTCCTTTTGTAAACAAATTTTGGGTGAAATGACAAGTTATCCAAAATGTTACACGTGTAACATATCGTCCTCCAACCTTGTGACAATCCCGCAGCAAACCATAGCTTTAAAAACTCTTCTAAGACTCTCAATCCATGCCAACCTCTCGCATGCTGGTGATAACTTTTTTCACTCACTTAACTAATGACGGGTTTGAACTGATCTTGCCTACATTACTCCCGTTGATCGCTCGCGAGTTTTCTCTATCTGGTTCTGAAATTGGCTTTCTGGGAGGCTGTATGCTTATCACGCTGGGGTTGGGCCAGTTCATTATGGGTTACCTTTCTGATAGAACGGGGAAACGGAAAATCTTCGTCATTTTGGGATTACTCTGCCTTTCTGTAAGTTTTTACCTTATGGGAGTGTCCCAATCGTATTACGAGTTAGTACTCTGGAACTTACTGGCCGGACTGGGTGCCAGTGTCTACCACCCTGTGAGTGTCTCACTGATCTCGCAGGTGTATAACCAAAAAAAGGGAAAAGCATTAGGAATCCACGGCGCGGGAGGCAACCTGGGCATGGCAGCCTTTCCCTTAATTTCTGGATTGCTCGCTGGAGTTTACGGGTGGCGGTTCGTTTTCAAGATGTTTCCTGTTATGGGCTTTGCAATCTGCCTTTTGTTTTATTTTTTGGTTAAAGAAGAAAAACCTGTAAAGAAAACAGTCAAAGTCCAAACTTTATTTATTCGAAAGATTTTTGTGGTGATTATTACGTTGGGGTTTGTTTCCATGACTGCCAAAGGGCTGCAAATCTTTCTGCCCTTGAAGTTGTCCGACCTTGGGTATTCCCCAGCTAATTTTGGGTTATTTCTATCGTTGTTTAATGGATTTGGAGTTATTGGTCAGATCATTGGCGGCTACTTTTCAGATATCTATGAAAAACCCAAGATGATCTTCATACTTTCAGTTGTATCCGGCATTATGATGTATCTTTTGTTGTATGCTTCTGGTTATGTGGTAATGCTCTTCTTCGTGGTTACAGCAGGATTAGTCTTCAATTGTATATGGCCCACCTTGTTTGGGTTATTAACTGATAGAACGCCAGAATACATACATGGGACTGGGTTAGGATTATTCTTCAGTATAGGGTGCATTATGGCTTCAGCTTCTCCTGTTTTAATGGGCGTGGTCACTGATGTATCATCCATGCAAATTTCCTTTATACTGGTTCCCGTGTTTGCATTGTTGGGAGCTTTTGTTATACTAAAGAAGTAGTTAGTTACCTACTGGGTTACTCTCTTTTCCCGACCAGTTGTTGTTACACGTGTAACACGTGTAACATGAACCCATGAATAGTGTCGAGAATGACAATGGTGTCACAATGTCCAGCAAACCTTGAATCCTTTTTCCTCTTAATCCAATCCTCTCAAGAAGGCCTTCACATTTTTCCCCAGATCAGGAAGGTAGTACCCACCTTCTAAAAGACCAAACCGTCTCTTGCAGTGATTTTTAACCAAGTTCCCTATAATATGATAATCTTCTGTGGTTAAAATGCCTCCCCAACCCTTTTCGTACGTATCAAAGCCTGCTGACACACCTATGATATCGTACTCTGTATCGTTGAGTGTTCTCTCAATCTCCTCCACAAATTCGTATCTGTCATCTGTTCGCAAATTTAAAATGGAAGCCCAGAGTTCATCGCCTAAAATGTTGACTGTCCCATCTCCAAAGTGGAGGTCAATATCCAGGATTAAAGCTTTCTCAATCAGTGATTGCTCCTTCAACATCTTCAACGATAATGTCATATTATTAAAGAAGCAGAATCCCCATGCAGAATGTGTGCTCGCATGGTGCCCTGGAGGGCGTATCAATCCGAAAGCGGGCTCATTCAAAGCGATTTCTGCAGTTTTTACCGCACCTCCTGCTGAGTATAATGCTACTTTATATGCTTCAGGGTTATGGCGTTTCACAGATTGGATGTGGGCTGCAGAATGCACCAGTTCTAAATCTTTTTCAAAAATTCTTTCAGGTTCTGTAACCTCGTATTCTTTTACACTCTCCAAAATGCGTGAAATTCTCTCTGGACACTCACAGGAAGCTGTAGGATAATCTTCTAAATATACAGGGTGGTACACTATTCTCATGATAACAGATACAATGACCCTTTTATAGCTTTTGCGATAGTACCTCTGCTATCAAGGGTGTTACATCCACTTTGGCATACGGATTTTCAATTGTGTTGGTGGTAATGACCTCTACATCTTTGTCCCAGGTAATGGGTTTGGAAAAAATCCCGTGGACAGCACACACAATCACTTTTTTTGATTTGAATGTTTTACAGATATCAAGTGCTTTTTTAATAGTACCACCTGTGGAGATCATATCATCTGCAATGATGACGTTCCTGCCTTCCGGTATTTTTCCTGTGGTTTCTATTTCCCCTGTTGTTGTGTCTCTTTTCTTCTCTAAGACTGCAACATCTGCATTAAAGGGTTCTGCCACGCGCTGCGCCCACTTTTCAGCTTCTTCATCAGGAGCTACAACCAATGGGTTCTCCAGTTTGTACGATGTAAGGTAATCCCGTAATGCATCTACCCCTGAAACATCATGTAAGGTAATACCTTCAACTAGGTCTGCTGTTCTCTGGCGGTGTAAATGAAAAGTGACAGCAAATATATCTTTAATTCCTAGATCTTTAAAGATTTCAAGAATATATTTTGAAGTAAAGGATTCTCCTTTTCTGAAGACTTCATCCTGCCTCGAATAAGGTAGGTAAGGCATTATTAAGACGATTTTTTCAGTTCCTTGTTCTTTCAAGTTTTTTATGGAAAAGATGTATTCCAGAAGGTATTTATTGGGATCAAAATTCAAAGAAGACAACGTGTTAACGAGGATAACCTCCTTTGGCGCTTTCAAAATACGAGGGTTGATCTCGCCATCAGGAAACCTTCTTCTTTCCATTTCCACAAGGTCGCACTTCAAATGGTGAGCCAAAGTTGAACAGAAATCTGTCTTGGGACCAACCAGCTTCATGAAACAAAATATTCTGTGTATTGAAAAAGGTTTCCATGGCGGGTTATCGTTTTCGTGTCAGTCAATGTCAGCCTTTTGTTTTCAATTTCCTCAGCATTATTGCAGCTCATCACTCAATGATCAGTATAGCTTTTTGATGTTGATTTAAAAAGAGGTGGCATAACTTATATATAGACCTATTCTGCAAAAAATCATTTAAAAAGGAAAAAGATAGAAATTTGGTTTTTAGTCCCTAAGTGGCTAAATAGTAGGAGGACACATCTTAAATGGTTTAGAAGAACAGATATTATTGGGGATTGGATGTTTTGGTGTTACTTCTTCCAGTTCCTCAATGATTAACTCAAATTCCATTTTGTCACCTCCTGTAAGTTGTGAAAAGAAATATAGTCTAAATCTTTCTAACCGTAAGGCTAACGAATTTCCACAGAAAGAAATTTCTTATCGTATCTATAGGGATCGTAATCATCATAAACAGTAAAATATGCACACTCGAATGGATCACCCCACCCCAATTCTCCCGTTCTTCTGTAGATGTCTGCCATGCATCCTCCTCCACATACTTTGATGTGCGGGCATTCTCTGCACATGTCATTCTCGGAAGCACTCATACGTCGCACTTTGTTCAAAAATTCTGAATTATTCCAGATTTCAGCAACTGTAACCTCTCGTATGTTCCCTATCGATATCTCATCAGGAAATTGAGGACAGGGAGAAACATCCCCATTGCTTTTTATGAAGAGACTGCTCAATCCGATACCGCAGTTTATCAATTCCGGTCCATAAGGCAGTCGTTTCTTCGCCTCTCCACAAGATATCTCGTATTTTTTTACTTGTTTTAAGATGTCTTCATATTCTTCAGGTGTTATCGTGAAATCTGATCCTTCTGATCTCCCCGTGTACGAAATAGGATGGATAGAATGTTCATCAATTCCCCACTTCTTGAGAAGCCGAAGCACATCAACAATCTCATCAGAAATACTCTTGTGAACACTGACATTGGCTCTTATTGGTATCCCCGCTTCTTTCAGCATTTTAATGGCTTGAACTGCCCTATTAAAACTCTTTACACCTCTAAATGCATTGTGAGTCTCAGCAGTGGCGCCATCAATACTGATGGCCACAGAGACAATGCCCAATTCTTTAAATTGTCGAACAACCTCTTCAGTAATTAGGGTGCCATTTGTGAAGACCATACAAGACAGGGGTTTACTGCGTGCTTGTGCCAAAATATCAAAAAGGTGTGGATGTAATAATGGTTCACCGCCAGTAATCACAATATTCAAAACCCCTGTATGTGCAAGTTCATCTATTAATTGCTTGATTTCTTCATACGTTAATTCACCCTCTCTCTTTGTCCCTGAATTGCTGTAACAGTGTTTACACTGCAGATTACAGTGACGGGTGATCTCGAGCATGATACCCGGCAGTCTCCTCCTCAAGTCCGCTTTATACGGTTCAGGTCGGGGTGGATGTAGGGGGGATGGTGCAAAATAGATTATGTTATTGTCAACCATTTTTTTCATGAGAGGTGAAAGATCTTTTTGAATCTTTCCAGGTGACTCTCCTGACATTTGAGATAACTCAGAAATGATTTCTTCCACGGATTTATTCCCTCTGCATCTTTGTGCAAATTCAAAAGTAGCTTCATTAGGGCGTGCTTTCATTCTGGTCGCAGTATTATAAATAAACATGTCATCTCCTTTTTCTGTATGAACCTTGGATATGAAAAACTCCTTTTGCAGTACTGGATAACTCTTTAACCTATTCATGGGGTTCACCTCGTCTTTTCCCCTTACGTATGTGGAAATATAAACCTATGCGTAAGAACTATTACAGAAAGCCATAGCGAAGATTATTTTCCCCTATGACAATATATATGATCCGCCTCGAAAATTGAATCCGTGCACCAAATCTATTCATTTATTCTCGCGGTAATTATCCAAAAAAAAGAAAAATAGAAATTTGGCAATAGACAACTCAAATTCCATTTTGTCACCTCCTACGAGTTATGATAAAAACATTGTGTATCCCTATTTAAATCTTTCTTTTTAACTCGTTGAGAAATGCTCTTTCTTTTTGAGAACGTTCAAAATCTTTTAGACACTGAAAATCAAGAACCTTTAAAATATTTTCTAGATCATGATGAAAGATATCAAAAGTTCGAAAACTCTTCCAATGCTGTACAGCATACTGAGTTCAGTACACTTTTTCTCTGTGTACTATTTGAAGGTTTACCATTAAAGTAATAACCTAGAGGAAAAACTTATAAAGCACTAATAGTTCAGAGAAGTCATGCTCAAAGAAAAACTTGGTTTGGATGAAAAAGATCGAAAGATCATCTCTCTTCTGGAAGAGAACCCTCAGATGTCTCAGAGCGATATTGCAAAAGAAGTAAATTTATCTCAACCATCCGTTGGTGTGAGAATTAGAAAACTGTCAGATAAAGGTGCGATACACTACCAGGTAGGAATGAACTTTCGCACGGTGGGGTTAAACCTGGCCAAGGTAGATGTGACTGCCAAGAATACGCCGCGTCTCTTAGAAATATTTGGAGAGTGTCCCTTTTTCCTGAATGGGCTGATCACCTCTGGTGAACGCAACTTGTGCATGTTTTTTATGGGAGAGGATGTGGCATCATTGGAAGCTATTGTGGACCGGCATTTGCGATCCAATCCACTGGTATCAGATGTGAATTTTGATGTAGTGGTAGCCCCCATCAAGGATTTTGTCTTTCCTGTAAAATTAGATATTGAAGATCACACCTGCGAGATAGAGGTCAACTGCGATGAATGTGCGTACTACCATTCCAACAGATGCTTGGGCTGCCCCATTACTCGATGGTATAGGGGAAAGTTCTGGCCGCGTCCTTAGGTGGTTTGGTGAAGGTGCTGGTGACAGGGTTCGAACCGTTTAAAAAGGAGAAAGTAAACCCTTCCTGGGAAGTGTGCAAAGCTCTTTCACAAGAAGGTACACAGGTTGTAACAAGACAGCTTCCCGTGGTTTTTGATGAAGCCAAAAAGAAAGCAGTAGAATACGTCGATCAAGTTAATCCAGATGTGGTACTCCACTTAGGAGAAGCAGGAGGGAGAACTCACATATCGGTGGAAAGAATCGCTATCAATTGTGATGATGCCTCATCAAAGGATAACAAAGGCCAGAAACGGGATAACCGAAAGATAGAACCTGATGGAGAGGATGGGTTGTTCACCACTATACCGGTGAAAAAGATAGTAAAAGCGTTAAAGGAGGCTTCAATCCCTGCAGTGGTCTCAAATTCTGCAGGTACCTATTTATGTAACCACGTATTGTATGCAACGCTGCACCATGTAAAGCAAAATAACCTTCCCACAAAAGTGGGATTCATCCATTTACCGTATCTACCGCAGCAGACAGTGGATAAACCAGGAAAGGCATCTATGAGCCTGGATGTAATGGTGGAAGCGGTCAACATCACAATAAAAGAGTGTAAAGCGTAATCACGGTAAATTTGTACATTACCCTTTCCAGGATTTAATCTGCTGTAAGTGGTGTCTGTCATGAGACATAATATTCTCTGCCAGGCTTTCTACAGTGAAGTCGTACCCTGATTTACGTAACTGTTCTGCAGTCAGCCCTGCAAGGAAGTCTGTGTAGGTTTTCCTGTTCTTTCTGACCTCCTTTATGATGTCATCCCTCGTGTGGCTTTTTCTCTTTGCAGCTTCTCTGGCATTGAACTGATCGAAATCAGAAAATCCAGGAAGTTCTTCACCATTCACCATTTTTGTGCTCATCTCCACAAACACTAAATCCCATGCAGCCACGTGCGAGAGAATGTCCTTTGCTGTCCATACGCCTGTGATTATCTGTGTCTCAAATTCCTCTTCGGTTAATAGTTCTGTTTCCTGAATAAGCTTTTCAATGGATTGTTCCATTTTCTGTAATAACTCGTTTTTCATTAGTAAACATGGGTCAGCTCCCTTAAAAGGGTTAACGTACACTGTCATTTTTTGTGCTTTTCTCACTTTCGTTACACGTGTAACAGCTTTTTAGAAGTTTTTGATGGAAAAAATGAAAAAATGAATTTGTGGTTGGACTTGTGAATACATATGTATTGTGTGAAGGCATAAGGCCACATTTCATTTTATATAATTCTTGTGATAAAGGGTTCTCAGGCTCTGGTGCCACATCTATCTAACTGATAAATCATCCTGTTGACAGTTCACAAAGAAATTTCTGTTACACATGTAACATGAACACTAACTAACAGACAACTCCCACGTTCTGTAAAATATATAAACTCTCACTAATAACAAAGGGTATGCCTGCCAATGTGACACCAGAATACCTGGCTGCAGAAGAAGAGTACAGAGAAGCAAAAACCTCCAAAGAGAAGTTAAGAGCTTTGGAAAAGATGCTCACATTAATTCCAAAGCACAAAGGTACAGAAAAAATGCAGATGCAGATAAAGAGAAAAATATCTAAGATCAAAGAAGAAATGGAAACAAAAGCCAGGAAAACAAGCCATGGTCCCACCTTCAACGTAAGAAAGGAGGGAGCTGCCCAGGTAGCATTGGTGGGTCTTCCCAACTCGGGGAAGTCACTGATTTTGAACAAGCTGACCAATGCAGATGTTCCCGTGGACAACTATCCGTTCACCACCACAATGCCCACACCAGGCATGATGGAATACAAAGACGTTCAGATCCAATTGGTGGAGATCCCTGCAGTGATCAAGGATGTCTCTTTAGGAAAGGGGTTCGGTCTCCAGATTTTGAGTGCTATCAGAGCTGCAGATGTAGTGGCCTTAATCATTGATTTGTCTCAAAATCCGTTAGAACAAATGCAAGTGATCCTGGATGAGCTGGAGAAGGGTGGGATTAACCTGAATGAAGAACCTTCTGATTTAGAAATTGTGAAGAAAGCTGAAGGAGGTATTGACATCAGGGGGAAGCAGTTCTTCCACGGTGATGAACACGCTTTGAAAGAGTTGCTGCTCAAGGAAAAGATTCACAATGCACTCATTGTCTTTCGAAGTGATACCACTCTGGAGCAGGTTGTAGATATATTAAATGAGTCTGTAGCTTTCAAACCAGCCATTATCCTGGCCACCAAAGGAGATAGTAAGAACAGCAAAAGGAACTTCGCCTTGCTGAAGAAATATTATGGCGAATATGATATTGTCCCTGTCTCAGCTGAAAAACAGATAAATTTAGAGCACGCTCAAGAAGCCATCTACCAGAGGCTAAACTTTATCAGGGTGTACACCAAAACCCCCAAAGAAGAGGTGGCTTATCCCCCCATTACGATGAAACCCCATTCCACTGTTTACGATGCTGCAGGCAGAATCCACAAGCAGTTCCAGAGAAAATTCAAGTACGCCAAGATTTGGGGTCCTTCAGCAAAGTACGATGGTCAGAAAGTGGGATCAGATCACATCTTGCAGGATGGAGACATTGTGGAGGTACACATTCGCTAATAAAGTTCGTCCAGAATGTGATTTTATGCATTATGTGCATTATTAGTTCTGCATAACCGTGTGCATCAGGCTATTGGATTATCAATCTTCTGCAATTTCAATTGATGACAATCTAAGAAGAAACAATTTAAAAAAAGAAGAAAAAAGAAAGAAAATTTTTATGCTGGTGGAATCTCAGCATAGATGGTCTTGACATCCACACCTCTGCGAATGTTGTATGCATAGTACAGCAAGAAGATGACCAGACCAGCAGTCATCCAGACAGCGCAGTATACCAGGTCTTTCAGTCCCAGACCAGCTCCAGCAATGAAGAGCAGCACGAAGTTCGATCCAAGGCCAGCAACACCTGCAATTGTCATCAACGGTACACTGGTCTTGATACCCTTGGACATCATCCACAAGCCAACGATTAACCAGACAATCCCAAGGAGCGTCATGAAGATGCCCCAGAACGTGTGGAAGCCGACGATCACCAGTACGAGGATCAGGAAGATGATACTGCAGATCACCAACCCAGGTGCTCCAGGTACTTCCCACTTGATACTCCTGTCGTACACTTCTCTCCGTACGTAAGGCGTTATGGCAGCAGCTAAACATCCGAATATCACAGCAAAGATATACAGCATAGTTGTTTCCATAGCTGCTGTCCATGCTCCTCCATGGCAGATCACCACACCAACGAACCCACCAATAGTGGTAACAATGATAGCCCAGTGGGGACTGTGGAACCTGTCATTGACTTCAGCGATCTTCTCCGGGAAGAACCTGTCAAAGGACCATGAGAATACCAGTCGTGAACACACCAAGAAGAATGCAGGAATGTCGTTAAGCAGCCAGATAGCTGCTGACAAAGCCATGACCATCTGCAACGCATGCTGTCCAGGAGCCAGTGCTGCAGCAAAGGTTGGTAACAATGGCGATGGATAATTGGGCACTATAGCTTCCAGTTTGTCGGGAACTTCATATGCACAGAAAGCGTACTGCGGGATAAAGTCTCCAAATGCTCTGTACACCATGACACCAATGAATGCGTAGTAGAAGATGATTAATACAGCACTGATAGTAATCGACCACACCATACCTTTGGATGGGTTCTTGATCTCACCACCCATGTAGGCTGCTGCAGTAAATCCAATGTACGCCCAGACAGCGCCGATAGCAGCCATGCCTGTATTGTAACCGCTGAACCCTGCTGGCACCCAGCCCGATGCTCTCGCTAGATCCGCAACTTTTTCGTAAGTCCCTGCACCGTAGGTCTGGTTCCAGAGATCTGGTGCGCTTGCTGGCGATCTTGCCAGGAAGAAGACGATCATGACAAAACTTCCGATGACACCAAGGACTAACCCAACGTTGATGATAGCACCGTAGATCCGTGCTCCAAAGAGAGTAACAGCAGCAGATATGACGACAATGAGCATACCTACCCAGAAGCATGTCCACGTACCTTCTTTCAGTACGTTTGCCATGTTGGCAGCAAACTCACTTCCTGTGGCCTGATTTGCAATTCTGAATCCAAGTCCCCAAAAGTCAACATCATAGTAAGCGATGATACCTAAAGACATAATCTCTGTAAACCAAAAGCCCCAGCTCGTCAAGAACCCTAAAACAGGGCTGACACCTCTGGAAATGTAGATGTAGTCACCACCTGTTCGGGGCATACTGACGGCCAGCAAAGTGTAAGCTATAGCTGTCATGAGCACTGGAAGACCAGCGAGAATATATGCCAAAGGAACATTTGCACCTGGGTTCTCGTAACTCGCCAAAATCAACAGCTTGTTAATACCTCCACCAATGGTGTGTGTCAGTGGAATAGCGATAGCAGTGAAAAGACCGATCTCTCTGACTAAGCCTGATGCTCTCCTCGTGAATACTATGGGTTCCTCTTTCGCCATATTCTTTCCTCCTTTTTTGTGTATTGTCGACACAGCGTTCGACACATATAGTGCTCAAAATGACTATATAAAACTTTCGGTTTTCTGTGTTTTTTCCTGGTTAACGCAAAAAGATATGTTCGGGATTTTGTCTTTTATTTTGATGAAATTACGGATATAATTCATTTTATCGTATTATCTTCGGAATATATGTGAACCCATATTTTTTTGTGCACATTTCACTACAGTCTCGCAGTTAGA
>Ga0209427_10005575_pt1 | contig 14444 bp, 14 predicted proteins | sample DeeMarSWOR136_30_FD_187465 | JGI IMG/M metagenome (GOLD analysis project Ga0209427, IMG submission 187465) | Marine sediment microbial communities from White Oak River estuary, North Carolina - WOR-1-36_30 (SPAdes) (version 2) | ecosystem: Environmental > Aquatic > Marine > Intertidal zone >... | reverse complement strand
CATTACGAAGTTTTTAGGGTAACCTCTCTTGGCAAGAATAGGTAACATCCATGGGTATAGAGAATAATAAATCACACGGGGTTCGTTTGTTGGTCATTGCGGCAGCCTTTGTCATCGTTGTTGCGGGAATGCGCGCCGCTGAACCAATCCTCGTGCCTTTCCTTTTATCCGCCTTTATTGCAATCATATCTGCCCCCCCTTTGTTTTGGCTGCGGCGGAGGGGTCTTCCGATGGGGGTCGCTCTGTTGACGGTGATAGCCGCAATACTGGCAATCGGGTTTCTCATGGGTGCGCTTATTGGAGCCTCGGTGAAAGACTTCTCCGCTGCTTTACCCGTCTATCAAGCGCGCCTGCAAGAGGAAATAGGGGCACTCCTGGCTTGGCTTGGCGGGATAGGTATCGAGATATCCGATCAATTCCTACTCGAGTATTTCGACCCGGGGGCGGCTATGCGGCTTGTCGGCAGCACGCTTACCCGGTTAGGTGGACTGCTCACCAATGCATTCCTCATTCTCCTCACGGTGATTTTCATTCTGTTCGAGGCGTCAAGCTTTCCCACCAAGCTGCGCAAGATGTTGGGAAGCTCGAACCGATCTTTGGCTGATTTCGATAGGGCCATAGACAATGTCAAACGCTATATGGCAAAAAAGACCTTGATGAGCCTTTGCACGGGGATCTGTATTGGGATTTGGCTTGCAGTCTTGGGCGTTGATTACCCCCTGCTATGGGGGTTACTAGCCTTTCTCCTCAACTTCGTGCCCAACATCGGGTCGATCATTGCTGCAATTCCGGCAGTCCTCCTGGCATTCGTCCAACTTGGCGTGAGCTCGGCACTGTTCGCTGCGCTGGGATTCTTGGTGGTGAACGTTGTGATTGGAAACGTCATCGAGCCGCGATTCATGGGACGTGGATTGGGGTTGTCGACGTTGGTAGTATTCCTTTCACTGGTTTTCTGGGGATGGGTGCTAGGCCCGGTCGGCATGTTGCTTTCCGTGCCGTTGACCATGACGGTGAAAATTGCTCTGGAGAGCAACGAGGATACGCGATGGATAGCGATTCTCTTGGGATCGGGAGGAATCTAGTCAAGGCAACGTCGTCAATACGACTCAAGGTGTCAGGACCTCAGCCGAATGAGTCTCCGCGCTCAACATCTCGGCCTGAGAACTAGGTTGTACGATCCAGGGGTGTTTGGATACCATTTTCATTTCTTAGGTAAAGGTTGAGAGGACCGGCAAACATCGATGCATCCTGTCCTGCTGTAACCGACAATCATTACCATTGCTCAATGGGGGATTGAATCAGTGGAAAGGTTCCTGAAGCACTTTGAACGTTACATTGTCATTGGCTTACTTGGAATGATGATTCTCGTGATTTTCCTTGGCACTGTGGAACTCGGCGTCATTTTAGTAGAGCAAATGCTAAAGCCTCCCAGATTTATCCTCCTCGACATCAACGAAATGCTTGCCATATTTGGGTTTTTCATGATGGTCTTAATCGGACTTGAATTGATAGAGACCATAAAGGTTTATGTGGTGAGGGAAATGGTTCATGTCGAAGTCATCCTTCTCGTTGCTATCATCGCGATAGCACGGAAGATAATCGTACTGGATGTCAAAACGTTACCGCCGTTAACCTTGGTCGGCATCGCAGCGATCATCTTGGCACTTTCTGCGGGGTATCTCGCACCGAAAAAGGCCTTGGGCCATAAAGATTAGATCCCTATGCTTCGGCAGGTAGCTCCGGTATGAGACTGTGAAATGAGGCCGAAGAGAAAACAGGATGAATGCCAAATGACAAAATCTACAATTGAAATCAAGAAGAAAGGAGAGGAAACATGAGAAAAATAACGCTGACTGTTATCTTTGTTTTGGTCGCTGCCGTCGGGTATGCGCAAGAGGCTTACATTGAGCTTCTGAGATCCGACATTAGGGCGAAAAAGGTGGCCATTATCACAGAGGTCATGCAATTCACCGATGCGCAGGCGAGGGCCTTTTGGCCGGTGTACAGGGAATATGACCTTGAGCTCAGCAAAATCGGCGATGCAAGAGTTGAATTGATCAAGGATTATGCTCGGTACTACGAGAAGATGACGGACGAAAAGGCCAAGGAGCTGATCCAAAGAGCGCTGAAACTAGATGAGAGGACAACCAAATTACAGAAGAAGTATTTCGAGAAATTCGACAAGGCTTTGCCCTCAAAAACGGTGGCAAAGTTCTTCCAGCTCGAGAACCAGATCGATCTTCTGATCGATCTGCAGATAGCCTCTGAGTTGCCTCTCATCAAATGAGCGAGATAAGATAGGCTCGAGCACATGTAAGAGATGAAGGGGAATACTCGTCCAAGACTTGTTCTTGCGGTCCTCCTATGGCTTGCTAGTACGGCGGCCTGTGCGCGCGTGAAAACGGTGGTCATCGAGACGAGGCGGCCCGAGCCGGTCTATGAACAGCTTTACCCCCTCTACGTAGAAGTCTGCGCCGTAAGCCAGATCCGCCCAATCGGTGCGAAAAAGTAGTTCCGTAGTTCCGGGGACACCATATTTAATACTTTACTGGACATAGGAAAAAAGGTACGTTGGGACCATGGCAAGAATCGCGCGGGTGGTAATTCCGGGCTGCCCACATCATATAACGCAGCGCGGTTGCTCATATGTCTGGTAGGGATGACGTGCTGGTCAAGGTTTCGCCTCTTCTAGAAATAGTTGGAGATTGGGGTGGGTTTCTTTCTACAGAGGAAGGGAAGGAGATGGAGGCAATCCGTCGCCATGAACGCACGGGAAGGCCTCTGGGAAATGAAGATTTCATAATCGGGATTGAGCGTTTCCTAGGCCGTATTCTTCGAAAGCAGAAACCGGGGCCAAAAGCCAAGGCGAAACAAGGATAAGTATGGTGTCCCCGGAACTAGTGTATGGGCGTGGAGAAAAGGATTGCTGGCATTACGGAGTGTTACCTATTGTTCGGTCGATTTCTCCGAGATGGTCTTGATTGCCCCGGCGATTTCGCGGCTGAGGTTCGCCAGTGCCCGGCTCTGGGCGGCGACCATCGCCTCGTAACCCCCGCCACCTGAGGGCTCGCTAATACGAGAACTTTGCATAGCGTGCACCTTCTTGTCACGGCCCCCGAACACGGTCCAGCGCGCGATCAGCCGGGCGTCTCGGCCAAGCTCGCCGTCAAAACGGGCCACGTCCACCACGACTTGGTAGTCGATGGGCACGGACTTTCGCCAGGGGTAGACGGAAACACGATCCGTGGAGAGGAGGATGGATAGGTTTTCCGCGAGGACCCGGGAGAATTCGTCCGCAAGAGACCCTGCCCACCGATGGAACTCAGCAAGCTCAAGCTCGTTTCGACTAGTCCGGGTCACGATCTGGGGCCGGTCCAGATGCTCCGGGATTTTGATCGGGCCAACCCCAATGGCAATGCCCTCGCCGGCTGCTTCAACCCCAGGTTGCTTCCCGGAAATGGCTAGAGGACTCAAGGTATAAAACCTCGAAGGTTCGGTCCTCGCGCACCCACCTGAAACCACCAGGTACATACCCAATGCCAGGAACGTGAGCCAAAAGGAAAGCGATTTGAGCATGCTATCTTCCTCCGGATTTGGGTTTCCCCTTGAGCAAAGCCTCGGGGTGCCGTTTAAGATAATCTACCAACAAACGAAAAGAACGCGCTGCAGCGCCAATCTCCTTCAGGGTAGTATCCAGTTCAACAAGCAGTGGCGAATCCTCCGCAAGGTCGGCTTCAGCCACAGCCAAGGTCTCCCGGCCCTGTTCCAGGGCGAGGCGAGTTTTTTCCAAAGTCTCCTCAATGCTGGATGCCAGCGGTTGGATCTGGCCGTCGACGTTTCGGGCAAGCTTCCCGTATTCTCCCACCGCCTTCTTGATGTCAGATGCCAGCGGCCGGACCTGTGCGTTAACGTTCTGCACGAGCTTCCGCGTGTCTCCCAAGGTCTTCTCGATGCTGGATGCCAGCGGTTCGATTTGGCCATCAACATTCTGCACCAGCGTTCGGATGTCCCCCAGGGCTTGATTGAGGGAGACAAGGATTTCCTTTATTTCGGGGGAGTTCACAATTCCTTCGATTCCCTCAACGGCGGCCAACAGTTTCTTGAAGATCTCCTCGATGGGAGCCTCCTCGATCTTCTTGGATAGCTCCTTAAGGGGGGAGGGAATCGTCGGGATCTCCGGATACCCAGTGTCGCCGCCCACCAATGTGACCGGTTTGTCGGGGTTAAAATCGAGTTCCACCATGAGCTGGCCCGTTACCAAGCTCTGCATTTGTAGTTGGGCCCTCAGGCCACGCGCAATTAGTAGTCTGAGGTGGGCTTCAGGATCGGGACCACCACGGACCCTCTCCAACACCAGATCAAGATATCTTTGCGGATCTATGCGGCTGGGCGGACGGGGCTCGACCACCGTGATCCTGTCCGGTTCAATCTCGACGAACACCGGAATTTTGAAGGACAAGTCAGCCGGGTTGTAACGTAGTTGAACGTCGGTCACGGTACCGACCTTGACGCCACGGAACACCACCGGAGCCCCAACGTTCAGCCCCTTCACAGACCCCTCGAAGTACATCACGAATTTGTAGGTTTCTCTCAGGAACTTACCGGAACCGAAGATCATAACTCCTGCAACTACCAGTGCAATCGCACCCACGACAAAAGCACCGATGAGCGTCTTACTTGCCGGCTTGCTCATGATTCATGCGTCCCCTTTAGCTGCTCATGTCTTCTATTCATTTCAGCAATGGTAACTAATGCAATAACATTCTTCGTGGCCGACCATTTTCCGGATACGCCAAAGAGAAATCCGAATATCGAATTTCGAAATCGACTCGGCTGCCTTCGATAAACTCAGGCCCCGAGCTGGTCGAGGGGAGCGACTCGACGTGTCTTCGACAGGTCTCGTCGCAGGCCGAAACAAATCCGAAATCCTCATTTACAAATGTCCAAAACGTTACCCGCCCCGCCACAACTTATCAATTGTGCAATTTTGCGGACTTATTATTGAACCTACGAACCAATACCTCTAAATCTGCTTCCCTCGGCACGTTTCTTGGATTTTTTCTCTTTTGTTATTTGTATTTATTGCGAATTTCGTGCCTCGGATTTCGGATTTCGCTCGGTCCCTTCCTCCCCCCTGGTGAGAAAGGTCCGAACCTTGTGATCGCGCGACTCGGCGAGCAGTCTATGGGGGTCGCCGCTGGCGATCATGGTCCTGCTCTCCGGGTCGAGGAAGATCGAGTTGTTCCCGACGGCGAAGATGCTCGCCAGCTCGTGGGTTACCACCACTACGGTGGCTCCGAGGCTTTCCCGGAGCTCCAGAATCAGTTCGTCCAGCAGGTGCGCACTGACAGGATCCAGCCCGGCAGAAGGCTCATCGAAAAAGAGGATCTCCGGATCGAGCGCCATGGCACGGGCCAGGCCGGCTCGCTTCCGCATGCCGCCGCTGATCTCCGACGGATAGAAATCCTCGAAGCCCGCCAGGCCCACCAGCGAAAGCTTCAGCGAGACTATCTCCCGTATCTGGTTTGGACTGAGATCCGTGTACTGCTCCAGCGGAAGGGCGATGTTCTCCGCCAGCGTCATGGAGCTCCACAGGGCACCACTCTGGTAAAGAATGCCAACACGCTTCATGATGCGGTCGCGTTCGAGGGGATCCGTTTCCCAGAAACTTACATCGCCGTAGTAAACCTGCCCTTTGGCAGGCTCCTTGAGCCCCACCATGATCTTCATGAGGGTGCTCTTGCCGCAACCACTTCCGCCCATGATGATGAAGATGTCGCCGTGGTTGACCGTGAAATTGAGGTCTCGCATGAGCACGAAGCTTCCGTAAGCCATGGTCAGGTCGCGGACTGTGATGTGAGGCTCAGCTTTTTCCATCCGTTTTTGCACCGTCGTTGCACTCCAGTGAAGATCGAATAATCACCATTTGGGCCATTTCATACTGTTGGAGGTTAGAGGTTGGAGCCGAAACCGTATCTGCCTGAAGCCTCAAGCGTAGCGGTCCTCCAGCCTTAAACATTGTCGTGTCCATGCCAATAATTCCCAGCCCCTTAGTCTGCCATAAAGAGGCATGGATTTTTCGAATCAGCCCATTAGATTCCCAATACATTGCAAATGAACGTAATGATCCCCGTTGCCACGATGATGCTGACGATCCCCGTCACAACGGCCGAGGTTGCCGCTTGACCGACCGCGGAGGCGCTGCGGCCGCACTGCATTCCCCTCAGGCACCCGGCCAAGGCTACGAGTATCCCGAAGACGACGCTGTGGAACAGCCCGACCCAGAAGTGGTTCAGGCTGACCGCTGCGCGCGTCTGGTTGAAGTACACCACTGGGTTCAAATCCAGCATGGCGACGCCGACGATCAGACCTCCCAAGATGCCCATCAAGTCCGCATAAAGGCAGAGGAGAGGCATCATCAGGGCGAGGGCGAGCATCCGGGGCAAAACGAAGAATTCCATGGGAGAAATTCCCAGGGTTTGTAGTGCATCAATCTCCTCGTTCACCTGCATCGTCCCCAGCTCCGCGGCGAAGGCAGCGCCGGTACGGCCCGCCATGATGATTCCGGTCATGATGGCGCCCATCACGCGGACCATGGCTATGCCCACCAGGCTGGCCACGTAAATCTGTGCGCCAAACATCATCAGCTGGACGGCACCTACAAAGGCAAGGATCAAACCCACCAGTACGCTGATGAGCGAGACGATGGGGAGGGCCTGTGCGCCACACTCCTGAATGGTCAAAATGAGGTCGGAGCGGCGGTAGCGTGCCCTGCCTCCCAGAAACTTGGTGAAGGCCACAAAGGCCTCGCCAATGAAGCCGAGCATCTCGCCTGAAGAACGAAAAAATTCGATGGTGCTCCCGCCGACCACGGATAGAAACGACTCGCGGATAGCTTTCCCCCGTGCGTCTTTCTTCTCCGGTACGGCGGATGCGAGTACCAGGAGTCGCTTGACGCCCTCTGGCAGCCCATCGCTGTCCAGCTGGATGTTACTCTGAAGGCAAAGATCTCTCACCTTGATAAGAAATGTTAAGAGGCCACTGTCCCAGCCCGCGAGTTCACGCGTATCGAAGACAATGCGTTGGACCCGAGGTTCGGAATCAAGCTGCCTCTGCACCTCATCGGCCGAGGGAAGCTTTTGCCCAATGGTCCAGCTCCCAGCCAGTCGGAAAAGGAGCGTGTCCTCAGTCGGCCGCTTGAAGCTCAGCTCACATGGAGCGGATTTTGTTTCCGTCGCGGTGTCCATTGTGCTCGCTATTCAAAGGCGTCTTTGGCGTCTCCGCACTTCCCCTAACCCCGGTCATGTGTGTAATAACCGCCGTATGCCTGACTCAAGCGGTCAAACGAGCGGCGGTTAGAAACCAAAAACGCATGTTACGCCCTTAAATATACAGACATGAGCGGTATTCCGACAACCCACAACATCACTTTAGCCCTGGAATTTTAGCTGAACTAAAGGGTAAACGGGTCAGGCCTTCATTCTTGACATCCAGGGCGACTTTTGTCAAGAATGAAGACCCGACCCCACCCATGGGCGAATATCCGGAGTTTCCTGATTTTTATTGGCAGGATTTCTGTAACCTGCTGATTTAGTTACAGATTCTATTTTCTCGAGAGAACACCATTATCCCTTCGCAGCGCTTCGGGGTTCATCACCCCTCAGCACGTACCCCACTTCTCCAGCAGATTTCGCTCATGGACAACGGTGTTCCCGAGAAAATTGAGGAAACTCCGGAAAAATATTCCTTGACATAATTTAGCCATGGGTTAGTTTCGAGAGGAACATTCCGTAGTAACCCGAAGGGAGGAGAAGAGAGGGAGAACTATGGGGAGAGAAGGTGCGAAAAGGGGATTCAAGGAGATGGTAGCGTTGGAGGCCGTGAAGATGGTCAGGAATGGGGCCATCGTTGGTTTGGGGACGGGGTCTACTGCAGCATTGGCCATTGTCGAGCTTGGGAGGATGGTCCAGCAGGAGGGACTGGAGATCATTGGTATTCCAACCTCATATCAGGCGGCCATGCTTGCCAGGGAACATGGCATTGTCACCCGAACCCTGGACGAGGTATCAAAGATTGATATCGCCATTGATGGAGCGGATGAGGTGGACTCGGATAAGAACCTCATCAAGGGGAGGGGGGCTGCCCACACCCGAGAGAAGGTCGTGGATAGCTGGGCGCAGCTGTTCGTGGTTGTCGTCGATGAGTCAAAATTGGTGAAGCATCTGGGCGAGAAGTTCCCGGTGCCATTGGAGGTGTTACCATTCGCGGTTCATCCTGTCATGGGGAAACTGCGGGGAATGGGCGGGGATGCGACGGTGAGGATGGGGGTGAAAAAGGATGGGCCCGTTATTACGGATCAGGGGAATATGGTCATTGATGTTCGTTTTCCCCAGATAAAGGACCCCAAGGCTCTGGAACTGGAGCTCAACCATATCCCCGGAGTCGTTGAGAACGGGCTCTTCGTTGGCCTTGCCCATGTGGTGTTGGTCGGTGCTGCGGATCGAGGGGGGAAGCCCACCGTAAGGAGGATCGATTAACTGATCGGTCTCATTGGGTTCGAATGACACAGGTAGATGCAATCTTATCGTGCCAGGTCTGGTTCCTGTCATCCCAAAGCATCCAGAGGTACCCGAGGCAGAAGGGGATGCTGGAAATCATGGTTCCGATGTAACGGAGAAATGCGGCCCCGTAGGAGATAGGGGAACCGTTGGTGCCCACGATTTTGATCTTCATGGCCATCTTCCCCAGGGTTGCTCCCTTACGTCCCCACAGGAGGATATAGTAGAGAGAAGGAAGGAGTATGCAAACTAAGGCGGAGACTACAAGGGCTATAGGTAACGAGGGGGTGACTGCTGCCGGTTGGGGATTGAGGGAGAACGAGTAGGCGAGGGGAAACATGATTAAATATACGGAGATTTTCACCATAATCCCGGCAATAATCCCATCGATGATGTGGGCGGCCAAACGAGCCCCAAATCCGGCGTATGTCATTGAAGCTCGATCGTGGAGGGGACCCATGTCCTGCTCAGATCCCGGCGGGTGTAACGGACGGGGACGAGGAGATGCGTTGAACTTCCTGAAGATGATCCCGCATTTGATGCACTCCTCGGAATAAGGCTGTTGGAATCCGCAGTTGGGGCACTGGAATGGAGGCTGGGCTGATTCCTCGGATCTCTGCTCCCGTGAGAGCCCAGGGGATTTCGGCTGGGAATGCCTTTCCTTCGAGATCTGGAATACATGTTGGCACCTCGAGCATTTGACCGTAGCTGTCTCCCCCAGGATTCTCGATTCGTCGAGCTTATATTTGGCCATACACTGTTCACACTGGACAATCATGACTTGATCTCCCTGATCTCCCTCCCTCGGGTCTTAGTGCTTCGATTCGCAAATACAGTGACGTATTCTGATTATTTGCCATGTTGAAATTGCTCACTCAGCACTAAGTCCTGAGGGAATAAATTCGTCATCGAATTTATGAATCGAAGGACTTAGCAATGGGGTGTACCTCCTAACCCCAACGGGGCCCCCAGGGGTGAAAGAGGGGGGATAGTATGGGATTACCCCCAACGTTTTTTCGAAAAGAGCATACCATCTGCCCCTACGGGCAGCAGCATTGAACAGATGCGCATGAGGAGTGTGGCGCAGTATTTCATCGTAGTGGCAGGGGATTTACCATTGTTTTCGTGAACTGCATATATTGTGCCAAATGGGTACGTAATTTTTAACCATTCGATATTTTGATCATTTCTGTTCATCAGAGGGGATTATCGTCCTCCTTTTCCCCGCCGAGCTGCCGATTTTTGTCATTTTTCCCTTCAAAAAGATCAGGCTTCAACGGCTTTCAAGCCGTTACCAGCCGTGATCACGGTTTCTCACCCCCATCACGCCCCACTCATTCCCCGCTGCCTGAGGAAAAGAACGGCAAAACAGGGGCTTAGGCGATCTAAGCGATAAATTATGGGTAATACGAAAAATTGGCATTAAAAATGCAAAATTGTTTTAGAAACCCTTGAGGTCAACGAATGATGCGCGGTAGGGACATTGAGGCCATTTTGTTTTATACTACAACTGAGGCGGCGAGGATTCTCCGGGTATCCACCCAGACCATTCGAAATTACATTCATGCGGGAAAGATAAAGTCATATAAGACCCCAGGTGGCCACCATCGGGTGAGCAAGGATGACCTCCAGCGGTTGGGTTTTCTAAAGAAGACGTAGGAGGCCTGCAGGAGTGAGCTGAGAGGGAGATCAACCCAGTGAGAGGAGAGGAGTTAATCCAATTAGGGCGTCGCTTGAGAAATGAGCGGGGGAACGGGGAGGGCATCTCCGTCGACTACGTCAACCGGTTCGGCGATCTGATCTACATTGAGCAGAATATCAAATCCATGCTCAAAAAGGCCCTCATGCTGGTCTTGGATCTGACCGGGTTTGGCATAGGATACATCCATCTCATGGATCAGAGAACCCAGCGACTCAGACTGTATGCCCATCACGGGATCTCCAAGGAATACCAAGATGAGATAGAGGACATCCATGTCGTCGAGAGCATACCGGGCAAGGCGGTGAAGGGGAAGAAGCCCCTCATCATCAAGAATTTGATGGAGGTTGCCGACCTCTCGGGAGCCATCACTCAGAGGGGAAGAATGATGTACCATGCCAGCTTTCCCTTGGAGTTCAACGACAAGGTCCTTGGAACTCTGAGCGTAACGACCGATAAGAGGGACACCTTCACCCGAGAGAAGATGGATTTCTTGGTAGCCCTGGCGCGCCACATTTCAATGGCCGTCGGGAATAGGCAACTTTTCGATAAGGTCTGTCAGGCCAAGAGCGAGTGGGAGAATGCCACCGATTCCCTTTCCGATCTCATCCTCATTTGCGATGAGGAATTTCGAATCATCAAATCCAACAGGGTGTTATTCGACCGGTTAGGCCACCTGTTGGAGAACGTGGTCGGGCGGGAATGCGACGAGATATTCTATAATGAAAACGCCTTTCCCGTGTCCCTCTACGACTACAAGAGAATGGTGCGAGCGGGAATGTCCTTCGCCGATGAAGTCCAGAGCCCCAGGTACGATGGAGTCTTTGCCATTACCATTTCACCCCTTCTCAATATGGAAAAGAAGTTGATTGGATCTGTCCACGTTATCAAGGAAGTTACGGAGACCCGGCAGTTGGAGAGGGAGAAGAGGGACCTTTGGGATCGGATGAAGTGCGTGACCGATGGGCTCGTGGAACTGGATGAGAAGGGATCAATCCAGGCGTGGGATGGAGGGGCGGAATCCCTGTTGGGGTATTCCGAGAAGGAGGTAAAGGGGAAGTTCCTGGAGAAGGCAGTCCTCTCGGAGGAGTTCAGGGAATCCTATGAAGAGGTCCTGGCCCGGGTGTGTGCCGATGGACACGTTCAAGAATTCGAAGCTGAGGGGTTGACAAAGGATGGGAGGGCTATTCCGTTGAGCCTTACCCTGGGGGCCAGACACAACCATCACGGGAAGATACTCGGCATAACGGGGTTTATCCGAGACATTGGAGCCAGAAAGGAGGATGAGGAGAAGGAGATTCAGGCCGCTAAAGACCTGGCCATGGAAGGGGTGGTGAAAAAGGTCGGCGATTTCTTCGAGGGTATCCTGGATGATATTCTCGATCGGCTCGATCTCGAGACTGGGGATTCGGGGGAAGGCGTCCGGTTGGAGGAGCTCAAGGGGATTGAGGGGGTCGTCCTCAAGGGAATGGCCATGGTGAGGAAGCTACACAAATTCACCAGGGAGGAGAGTGAAGAGGAGTTCGGTCGGGTAAACACGCAGAACCTGTTCAATGAATTGGTCACCCAGACGAAGGAGAAGTGGGCGGCGGATATCGAGGCAAAGGGCATCAAAGTCGAAGTCAGCGAGGATCAACGAAAGCTGCCCTCCATTCGTGGGGACAAGGGGGAGTTGAGGGAGGCATTTCTCAATCTCATATCCAATGCCATGGAATCGATGGGTCCAGGTGGCACATTAACACTGAAATCCCGCACCGATCGCCATTGGATCACCATTTCCGTCGCCGACTCGGGGATCGGAATGAGGCGGGAGGAGAAGAGGAGGGCTTTCGACCCCTTCTATTCCAGCCGGGACCCGGAGAGGGAAGGGCTAGGCTTGACCCTATCCCGGTGGATTGTACGAAAACACAGTGGGGAAATTAAGATTAGGAGCGCACGGGGCAGGGGGACAACGGTCATGGTAAAGCTCCCCGTCCCAGGGGAAAGGGGACCCGAGGGTACGTGAGGCGTCTCTCCCCATCGGGCTTTTTCGGTTCATTGCACTATCTCCGACTGGAGGACCGAGCATATGATCCCCAGGGCGATCATCTTTACCTCATACATTGAAATGCATCAGGATGGCTTTCAACACACTTCCAGCAATGGCCCGCGCTTTGTCGGAAATGGAATGACAGTACGCCTCCTTGCCCCGTGGGTCTATGTCTCCCGCTTTCATTCTCTCCTTGACGTGGGTTCCATCCCGTAATAGCCCCCTTAGCACCCCGCTGATCCGTGCCTTCACCGGGAGTCCACCAACGGTAGCCACCACTTCACCCTCCCTCACCGGTTCGCCGATCCTCTTATGGACTGTGAATATCCCCTCCGCAGGTACCCGGAGGACCCGCTGCTCTGAATAGCCGGATATTTCTCCAGGTATTCCCGTATTGGGTTCGGCTTCCCCATCCACGATAAGGCGGGCTAAGTCGTGACCCCGCTGGGTCTCGATGACCACGTGAACATCACGTCCCGTTGCAAAACCAGGTCCCAAAGCGATTACCAAAGGGGCATCGGTTATCTTAGTGCCCAGGTTTTTCTTAGCAACGATGGCATCCACGAGAACGTGGGGCTTTACTGCCTCCCTTGATTTCGCGTGGGGATCAATCAACAGGGGTATCATGCCCTCGTTCCATGTTGGACCGAATTGATCGGTGACCTGGACATGTCTTGCCACGACCCCCTCCACCTGCTTTTGCCCCTCAAATATGGCCTCGCAAAATGAGACCTCCCGCCTCACTGCCAGGGGGAGGGGGATCTCGGTCATCCAAACCCTCAAATGGGCTTGCCAAAGGGTATGGGCCACCGCCGTCGCCAATTCGCCGCCTCCCCTTACTAAGACGAGGAGGTTCTTCAATCGAGGACCACTTCGCGTCATTCTCATTGCTCCTTTCCAGGGGCAGCTGTGCTTCTGTAGTGTTCCCAGGAATCGATGTCAACGAGGACGCCCTCCGAATCGACTGGGACCTCCAGGATGTCCCCTGGGTGACGCTCCAAGATAGGCCTGCACCCTGCGTCCCCCATCAGATTTTCCATCTCCCCCCGGTAGCGGTTACTATCCAATATGACGGGATGCCCTCTCCTCCCCTTGTAGGAAGGCAGAACGATTCCCTGAGGATTTCGTCCGTAGGTATCGATGAGATGATCGATGAGATCCCTTTCGATGAGGGGTTGGTCGGCCAGTGCAATCAAGATGGCTTCGGACATGGAACTCACCTGCCCGATGCCCGTGCGGATGGAGGTGCTCATGCCCATTCGATACTGAGGGTTGACCACCGCCTTCAGCCTTCTCGCCCCCAGCTTCCTCAAAATCGCCTGGGCCTGGTGACCCAGGACCACGATGAGTTCGTCGATCTTTGATGCGAGAAGGGTATCCACGGATTTCTCAATAATGGTGGACCCGCCCCACTTCAGGAGGAGTTTCGGCCTGCCCATCCTCCTGGATTCGCCTGCTGCTAAAAGAATGGCTGATATCATGGGGATCCCCCCCGTTTATTTTCATCCGTTGTACCGTTTCTGTCAAGGACCTGCTTTTTTTCGGTTTATTGAGGGTTCTTTGAAAAAGTGGCCTCAGCAATGGCGATCTTGCCCACTGTTGTTGACATGTGACCACGAGCATGCTAAGAAGAATGGCTGGTCATGATCCTTGATCCAGGCGCGTGTGGATAATGGAAAAGGAATCCCTGAAAGCGAGCCCCCCACGGGAAGGGATGGAGGGACGGCCCGAGGCGGCCATAGATGGACGTATCATTATCGCTGTTGGAGCAGTCATCCGAGATGAAAGGGGAAGAACCCTCCTGGTAAGACACCGTCCGGGGAGAAAGGGGTTCTGGCAGGGGAAATGGATCTGTCCGGGAGGGGAGCTCAAATTCGGGGAGATGATACAGGAGGGAATCATCAGGGAGGTGAGGGAGGAGACCCACCTGGAAGTGAAGTTGACCCAATCCCTTCCACCCTTTCAGAGGATTGCGCGATCCGAGGGAGAGCCATTCCTTCACGTCATTTACATCGATTACCTGGCCGAGATCAAGGAGGGGAAGCCAAAACCCGACGGAGATGTGGGTGAAGCGCTCTGGTTCACCCAGGAAGAGATCTCCGAGAGGTGGGAAGACCTCCACGATGATACCAAGCGGCTGCTCTCCATGGCCAGGGTC
>Ga0209427_10005573_pt1 | contig 14446 bp, 19 predicted proteins | sample DeeMarSWOR136_30_FD_187465 | JGI IMG/M metagenome (GOLD analysis project Ga0209427, IMG submission 187465) | Marine sediment microbial communities from White Oak River estuary, North Carolina - WOR-1-36_30 (SPAdes) (version 2) | ecosystem: Environmental > Aquatic > Marine > Intertidal zone >... | reverse complement strand
GGTCTCGTAGGTGTTGGGGGCAAAGGGCTTGCTTCAAGGCGAGTGCCTGATCAGCTTCGGGCGTTGGAAGACTTTGGTCTTGACGGGTTCGGGTTGTCAGAGATAAGCAAGGCTGTAGCAAAGGTTGACAATGCTGCTGTGCAGGATGGATATCAGCTCTACCAGCATCTCTTCTTTGTGGATAGCGAAGAGAACTGGACTGTCGTTCAACAGGGAATGGACAGCAGATCAGATGATGCCAGAAGATACCACTGGACTTCGGAGCAGGTTGAGAGCTACATCGAGGAGCCTCACACCGGGATAATCTCGGGTCATACGAGAAAGATGACCCTGGACTTGACATCAAAGAAATCGGATCTCTGTAGAAGGACAACGTTGGACGTTGTAAGAGAAGAACCTCGTCGTGTGATGCGCCTCTTCGAGGACATCAAGGCCTATGGAGAGACCACTCTCATACCCTGGATAGAGGGTGACGGACAGAGCCTCGAGCTGCCATCCTACAAGGTCATTCCAAGAAGGATGAACTGGAATGCTGTCAGAAGAGCATATGAGACCCAACCCTCTGGCTACGAAGACTTCTTGTTCATGGATGGAGTGGGACCCGCCACTGTGAGAGGTCTGTCCCTGATCTCGGAGATGATCTTTGGATCTGCACCTTCGTGGGCTGACCCGGTCCGCATGACCTTCGCATTTGGTGGTAAAGATGGGGTGCCATTTCCGGTTCCGCGAGAGGACTATGACAAGGCGATTCAGTTCATGGAACAGGCTCTGAACGATGCGAAGTTAGGTAGGAGAGATAGAGTTGTCGCACTCAGGCGCCTCAGAGAGTTCGCCCCTCCTATGCTTGTCACATAAGTTCAGGCTTCGCAATACCCTCCCAGCCCCAACCGAAGTATACAATTTGAGGAATTCACACGGTCAGAGTCATGATTGAGATTGTGCCGTACGATGACACAGTCACCTGCATCAAGACAGGAACGGAGATAGATGGCAGGGTCATCATCTGGGCTTATTCATATCTGATACGTGACACTCTCTTCGACGCTGGATGTCCCAATGCAATAGAGGAGTTTATGGAGTTCATATCTGGTAATCCAGTCAAGCACGTATACGTTTCCCATGCTCACGAGGACCATAGTGGATGCTGTTCGGCCCTTGAAGAGAGCGCCACTATATACGCGACCCCGCCAGTGAGTGATGCAATCAAGAACCCCGAAGTCTTGCCGGACTTCTTTGTGATGGTCTGGGGTCAGCCAGAACCAGTCAAGGCAGTCTCACCAATGCCTGACCACTTCACAGTGAATGGCTTGGAATTTGAGGTCATTGCGCTTCCCGGTCATAACAAGGACATGGTCGGTTTCTATGAGAGCAGGAGAGGTTGGCTCTTCTCAGCCGACGCAGTCCCTCTTCCTTCAAGGAAGCAGCTATCAATGCCTGATGAGAACATTCCCGAAACCATCGCTACCTTGGAGAGAATACAAGCCCTCAATCTCAACGTACTGTTTGACAGTCATGGTGGACCAGTAGAGAGACCCCGCGAGCACATTCAAACTCGGATAGATTACCTCAAGGATCTTAGGACCAAAGTGAGGAAGCTGCACGCCAAGGGACGTTCAGTCCCTGAGATAATAGACGACCTTAAGATTGAACGTCCATGGTACGTTGAGATGACCAAAGGCCGGTTCGGAATTGACTACGTGATTCGTTCAATCATCTTTGACGACCCGTCCGAAAGTCGATAAGTGTCAAATGCGCTATTGGATGTGCGGTATAGGACTGAGTTGAACGGCAGATGATAATCGAGTTGGCGATAATAGCACTGATCTTCCTCGCAGCAGCAGCGACGCCTATCATATTCCCCTCATTGATGATACAGATGATTTCACACATTCTTGTAAATCGCCCAGACGACTATGAAGGCTGGGTCTACTACGGCGGGCTTCTTGCAAAATCAAGGCGGTATGATGACGCGGCTGACGCACTAGTGACTGCTGTCACACTTCGCCCGGACATATCAAAGGGTTGGGAGAAACTTGGTGATGTCTATACTATCCTCGGGGATTCAGAACGTGCCACTGAAGCGTACCGTCTAGCAGCTGATGAGGCGTAGCTGGAATCTCGGTGATTCTACCGACAATCAGTGGTTGCCTTTGGTCTTCTTCTTTCGCAGCTCGAAACGGTCTGAGAAGGATCGGGTTGCCTTCTCGCGCGCTCTCTCAGCCTTTGCTGCCTTCTTCTGGCGCGAGCAGTTTATTCGAGCCGCCCTGCCTAGTCTTGTGACTCGTTCCGCCTCCTTCTCATCACCTTTCTTCTTGTAGAGCTTGCGTGCTCGTTCCCAAGTTGCGGAGGCAGAACAGAATTCTTCAAGTCGCGCGTAGTTCGTCGCCTGTGCATCAAACAAGTCGGGGTCGTTCTTGACAATCGACGTGAGCCGGTCCCATGCCGTTCTGGCTTCTGCCCATTCTTCCAGCTCCATCAGAGTGAAGCCGAGATTTCGCAGAGCAGAAGTGTGCTTCTTATCACGAACCAGCGCACTTCGAAAATGCTTGACAGCATCTTTGAGTCTTCCAGCCCTGTACTCCACCATCCCCATGGTATTGGCAATGGATGCATCGGCAGGATCAATCTCGTAGGCCTTCTTCAATGCCTTCATCGCAGACCGGTGTCGCTCAGCACGAAGGCTTACGTCAGCCAAGACACGCCAGACCTCAACGTCGTCCGGAGCAATCTTTGACGCCTGTTCTGCGGATTTGATTGCCTCCTTCCATTTGCTCTGAAGTGAGAGAGCGATGGCCTGATGTACAAGGGCAGACGCCAGATTGGAATCCAGGGACAATGCATGAGAATAGCTGGCCACCGCCGCTTTGAAACGCCCCAATTCTAGCTCAATGTCGCCTTTGCGGACCCAGACTGCCGGTTCGTCAGTCAAAGACTCGGTGATTCTCTTGTAGCACTCCAATTCATCCTGGGAACGTCCCAGAATATGAAGAGCCTGTGCTTTGTCATGTAGTATTCTGAGGTCATCGGGGGAAAGACTCAATGCCCTCTCAAATGCTTTCAAAGCCTTTTTCGCCTTTTCTGGACCAAGCGCCAAGAGTACCCTCCCGCGATTGACATGGGCCTCAGACATCTCCGGGTCTAGTTGGATTGCCTGGTTGAGGCTTCGCAGAGCGTCGCCGAACATCTCCATTCCAGCAAGGACTACTCCCTTTGCATTCCAGGCCGAGGCATCATCTGGATTCGCCGCTAGATGGTCCTCTAATGCATTTAGAGTGTCTCTCGGCGAAACCATCAGAATCATGAGGCTTTGGGCGGGTCTATTGAAAAAGGTTGAGCGCACCTACACTCCGAGTCCGTCAGATATAGATACAGGTTAGGTGCGCGTACTTGTGCTCGGCGGAACAGACTATGATAGACAGAGTCAAAGCAGCAATCTTCGATCTTGGTAGCACCCTATATCAAACTACGCGACACCTCGGTGACGTTCACAGGGAGTTCCTCGCAAGCATCGGACTGGAGAAGTATGCCGAACTCACGGACCCACAACTAGAGGGCGCTCAATCTCGCGGTCCTGACTCATGGCTCGATGGTCGCATGCTCCGGAACAATGTCGACATCTACTGGGAGCCTTCTAGAGAGGAATGGATTGAGTACGATCGACGGCTACTTGAGGAGATAGGTGTCACTGGCAGTCTTGATGAGCTTGTGGAGGAATATCAAGAGAGGTGGGATAGCTACCTGAGTGAATCAAGATACGTACTTCTGGATAGATGCAAGGAAACGCTTGAGACGCTTTCGGAAAGAGGCTACAAGCTTGGCATTGCTTCCAATCGCTTCGGAGACCCCAGGCCCTACTTGGAAGAAGACTCAATTCTGTCACTCTTTGACTCTATTGAGTATTCAAACGTCCCGGGTTACAAGAAGCCTTCTCCCTTCTTGCTCCTCAAAGTAGCAGATGACCTTGGAGTCAACCCAAGAAGATGTGTCTATGTAGGTAACTATGTGAAGTACGATGTTGAGGCGGCGATCCGTGCCGAGATGATTCCGATTCTGATAACGTGGTGTAATCCCGAAGAGAGAGAGAACGCGGCTCCGGAAACTGTGACAATCGACCACATCAGTGAACTTCTAACTCTTCTGAAATAGTCAGTGATTGAGAACCACAATGCTAATGGGCATTCGAAGTGAGCAAGTCAGTGTCCATGAGGCCCAGGCGATTTGGTATTCTGGCATTGCTGACAGCAATCTCTCTATGCACTATCATTATTCCTGTCCAGGCACAGAGCAACCATAGCCTACAATGGGGAGTCGAGATTGGTCAAGAAATGACATATGCTCTACAAAGAAAGATGTTAGACCCAACTTATTCAGCATACTTCGCAGACTATGCTCCCTTCCTCACTGAGATGAATGAAGGGCAGAGATTGATTGCACGTGTGACTCACCTGGATCCGATTCCTAGCATCATAAACGAGTCTTCGCAAATGCCCAGATCCAATTGCACTCTAATTCGACTGAATGATTCGGAGGTGATCATGGAAGACATGTTCATGATTGCCGTGCCGACTGGAGACTGGGAATTCACATCTGAGATGAGTAACTTCAGCTTCTTCGAAGAGGCCACGATTATGGATACAGAAGATGAGTGGGGCACAATCATTGATGCGACATTTGTAATGGCGCTCTTTCCCATCAGTATACACATGGAGATGATTTACGAGAAGACCAACGGCACCATGAAGCTAATGCAGATGCTTGTCAATTTTGCGGGGAGTGACATCATAGACGTGATCTTCGCACAGTGGCATTCAGGTATGCCGTTGGTCCTACCTCGCGCATGGCAACCTCCATTCCTGCTAATTGCTGCTATTCTTGGAGTTGCAGGAGTAGTCGTCATCTTCTTTGGCCGCAGATGGTACAAAGGAAGAAAACGAATCGTTCAGGAGCCGACAGGGTGATTAGTATGAAACCGAAGAACCAAGAACTGAGAAGAATAGTCTGCGCCGTTGGAGGATCCCAGGTCACTGTCGAGGTAGGAGAAGTCTTCTATTGTGAGTTCAGCAGACACGGCTCTGTTGGCGAGGACGCAGAGTTCGAGATTGATGATACGACAGTCTTCACACATGAGAGGACAGAAACCGAATACTTGTACCCAGAGCGAATGAAGCCGGGATGGACTGGAGGCGATGCAGAGAGAGGAAAATGGTATTTCAAAGCGCACAGACCGGGTAAGGCAACACTCACTGTGCGTACCATGTTCCGGTTTGAAGTGCAAGATGTATGTAGGATTGAGATAACGGTGGTCTTCTAGCCGAGGAATGAGTCCTTGATTTCTGAATAGGACTTCTTGCTAAAGGGACAGACCCTGATGCACACAGTGCAACCATAGTTCTCCATGAAGTAGGGAAAGCACTTCTTTGAGATGATTTGTGTCTTGCGTCCGTCTGGATGTTCTTCGGGCTCCTTGAGAATGGCACTCGTAGGGCAGTATCTCACACATTTGTTGCATGCATCGCAGTAGTCAGCAATCCAAGAATGTTCGTTGGTCTGGCTAAAGGGCAGATTCTGGATACTGGTGACGACAGCTGCAAGCCTTACGCGGGACCCAAACTCGGGAGTAATTATCATCCCATGGCGTCCATACCATCCAATGCCAGCCATTTGGGCAAGGGGTGGATAGAGGAGTATTCCACCAAGCGGATGACCAGCTTGTGCCCCATAGCCTTTGGTCCGAAGGAACTGGGCAATCTTGTTCGCCGCGATACCGAGGTCATTGTATGTATTCATGATCATGACCATGGTCTCTGGGCTTGGAGCTGCAGCGATTTTGTCCTCATCCATCTCCATGGCCAAGACTATTGCATTGTCGTAAGCCACAGCCATGCTCTTGAATATGAGATTCCTTGGAAGCTTGGCAAATCCGATGGGATTCACACCAAGATGAATGGCGAATTCGACAATCTGCCGCAGAAACTGGTCATCCACAACGGTCCTCGGACTCTGCGCGTTCTGAGAAACGGAGCTGACTGATTCTCGCATGTTCTTCATCATAGAGATAACTACCCGTGGCGACATCTCTCTTCCACGCCGGGCTAGCGCGTTCATTGGCACGATTCCATCCCCAATGAAGACCAAGCCTTGAATGGGTATCTCGAATCTAGTCGGAGAGGAAGTATCGGGATGAATCGCGTTGGGCATCTTCGATAACGATCTTTCAAAGCCCATGATACGGCTAGCTATGGGCACTACGAGTCTCCGAACTATATTGGAAATCAACTTGATGTGGTCTCCAGCCATCAGTGACCGGGAAGGCTCTGGAAACACCGACTGCACGAATGATAAAGCTTTGGAGAGATTCGTTGCGACTTCTATGTCTTTGCGCCCCATACAAATGTATATCCTGCCGCGTAGTCTAGTTGCTCACGCCTTTCATAGGCAAGCCTGAGTGACTCTAGGCCTTTCTGATAGGCATCATCACCAATCTTGTGTAGCATGGAGTAGCCCTTTCTGGAAACTGTTTCGAGATACTCAGGTCCCAGGATTATTGGCGCAAACCTGTACGATTTGGACGTTATTTCACTGAATCCTGCCTCAAGCATGGCCGACTCGATGACCGGGATGTCCGGGTACCTAGCCTTGTCGACATCAACTGTGGCCGGAAAGAAGCGTGACGTCATTCTCTGCTCAATCTGTCTATGGGACTGGGTGACGATGCAGAGATAGGCCCCAATCTTTAGGACACGGAGTGTTTCCATCATTGCAGGCTCAAGGCTTGGAAAATGATGCACAACCTCTGTCATGAACAACATATCGAAATGGTTTGCTGGGAAAGGCATAGACTCAGTGGTGCCTTGAACAAAGTCAATGTCTGGTGCCTTTGCCAGTGCCTCTTCCAACATTCCGAGAGAGGGGTCCAGTCCAAAGACTTGGGCATCTACCGCCCTCTTGAATAGCAGTGTATTGTTACCAGTCCCACAGCCAACATCAAGAACCCTTGAACCCGCTTGTGGAACAGATGTCTCGAGCAAGTGGAGAATCATCTCAGGTTCGCCAGCGCGGACTTGGTCATAGATCTTAGATATCGAGTCATAATCAATGGAGTAGCCAGGCAAGGGATTCACTTTGCAAAGAATATTAAATCGCTCATATCAAAGTCGTGGTCTTACTCCGCAATCGATGTCACTTATATGAAGATGCAGAACACGAGATGGATCAAGCAGCGATGTGAAGAGTGTAATGGCCGGCAACACACGTTTCCTCTTCGAGGACACTCCACCATATGATCGTTCCCTGATTGCCGTTGCGACAATAATGCCAATTATGATCATGAGCCCAATCTTCGTGTTGATGGCCTACACTGACCCTACATTGGCCGCCGCTGCAGCAATTCTAATCGTTCTTGTCCCGCTGATTGTCCTTACAATACCTTATGGTCTTGGGGTCCCAGCTCACGTGATTGTTACTGAAAAGGGCGTTCTAATAAGACATGGCAGACTCCTCCGAATCAGAATACCAGGTCCCAGTATTATCTCCGCAGACCTCAGGCCGCCTCCTTGGTGGTTCAATCTCTACTATCTATTCGCACCATCTCAATGGGTTCATGTAAGAAAGAGCACTGGCCTGCTGAAGTGGTGGTATATCCCGGCCACCTCAGGGGTCAAACTCAAGAACCTCCTGGATTCCCTCATTTCATCCTAGGGAGGAAGAAGTTTCGAAGAAGCTTGTGTGGACAGCTCGAATCGCCTTTTCCATGCGTTCGTGTTATACTATGAAATAGCATGCGACCTCTGCGGCAAGAAAGGACCTAAGTCGCCTGCTAGATTAGATCAGAATCTAACTTCTCTTCTTGTGCTCTCGATCGTACGACTCCCAGCTGTCTGCTGCTGAAGCTGCACCCTTTGACCTGAGTTCTGTCAGTACGTACTCACGAATCTCAGAGCTCTCCATTGTCTTCTCCGTACGAGCAGACAGTGAACTCGCTATCTCCCGTGCAACCTCAGGCGAGGCCCCACTCTTGACTGCACTGACAACTACCTTCTCTGTCATGAATACCTCCGTTGAACCATCACGTTTCTTGACTTCCATTTTCTCACCTCCCAGAAGGACAATTGGTATTCTCGTCAAATCGGATAAAGTTGATGGACGTTCCGCTAGGTAGCGGAGGACTGCTGCGGAGAGAGAAAGACACGCTTCTCTTTGTTCGGAAATTCGACTGGCGAATCAAGAAGATGGATAGACTGCTCAGTAGACGATGTCCTTGCTCATCAGCACCTTGCCATCTTCAACTGGTATGCCCTCTTCCTTCACACTCTTCCTTCTGCCCGCTGCCCTCTTGGGGTCGCCCCCGAAGCCGCCATCAGCCTTGACGACCCGATGACAGGGCACTACCGGATGAAGCGGGTTCTTGCGCAACGCGCTAGCGACGGCCCGGACAGCCCGCGGTCGTCCAATCTTCTTGGCAATTCTTCCGTATGTGCTGACCATTCCTCGAGGAATCTTGAAAGTGGCCGCATAGACGTCTTTCTCGAACTCGCTCCGTCCTTCTAGGGCCTTTCTGACGTCTGCCTCGGTCTTGATCTTAGTCTTGTCAATCATGGGATGCATTTCGCCCGGACGCAATATAGGCTATTCCAATTGCGCCAGAATCGTTACCGCTTTGCTAGGGTTTGTTTCTTCTGCGTCGCAATAGCCGGAAAACGCCAATCAGAATATTCAGCCCAGGAACCTCTTGCATATAGCGGCGGTACTCGTCACCAAACTTCGCTATGTTGTTCTGTTCCTCTCTACGCACGTCAAAATAGAACAAGACACATCCTCCGACCCCGGATAAGACACTGAGCCAATGTTGAGACATCAGCACAAACGACAACACAATCAGCATGAAGCCCAAGTACTGTGGATGGCGAACTACTCCATAGACTCCTGTGTCAACAAGGACTGTGGTATGAACAATGCTTTCTCCTTCTGGCGCGCCACCCCTCTTCCGGAATTCGCCACCCGCCATCCAGATGATGGCGAAACTGAGCACAAGGAGAACTCCCCCAGCGTAGACAAGGAAGATGATATCGTAGTAGTTATAGAAGAAGAAGACCATCAAGATTGGCAAGAACATCATGATGCTATATGCCAACAAGAGTGGGTCACGCTTCCAGCTATAGCTTGTGGAAATCGCTTCTTCCTCTGGCATGTTCTAATAGATTCTTTGAGGGTTCTTCATAAGTCTTGAGTATCCAGTGATATTAGTAGAGGCATCATCTGATTGACCGCCAACCAGATAATCAAGAGAGCTTCGCTGCGAATTCTTCGACTTCTTTCACAAACAGTTCTGGATTGTCGGAGTGGATTACGTGGTCAGAATCGATTCTCTTGAAATGCATCTCCGGAGCGATTTCTTGAGCCCGTGTCGCATCATCATCGTCCATTGCACCTACGAGACCGTAGTCAGGATGCCTCAACCAGTTTGCGTGGAGTAGTATCATCGGACACTCAGCACGCTTCAGAGCATCAGCATGATCCAGACCCTCGTAGACGCGGCCGTCAAGGAAGGCTTGAGAGAAGTCCACATCGAAGTTCACTAGCATGTCTGTTATCCGCCCAAATCTTCCTGGGAGAGAGGGGTCTCCTGATCGGAGCCTCTGGGATGCACGAATCATGAAGGCAAATAGATACGCAGCTGGTCTGGGTACTCCCTGGAACTTGCCCCCCTCAACTGGTCGCTTGACCTTCATGAACGTTCTAGCAAGTCCACGAATGCTTCTCGACTGATTGAGCTCCTTACTCAGCTCTACAGTCACCTCCAAGACCCTGTAGACATAGCTGTCCTCTCTGATTCTTGGCCACTCAGCAGAGAAGAGGGGCGGATCTTCCATGATGATTCCGCGGACAAGGTCTGGCCTGTTTGCCGCCAGCCACAGTGCGATGAGCCCCCCAGAGGAGTTACCTGAGATAATCGCTGGTTCTTTCACAGCAGTCTCAAGAAGCGAAACCATATCCCTGCCAATTGAGTTGAATGTATATTCTCCAGTTGTCCAGTCAGATTTCCCATGTCCTCGGACATTAACAGCATAGACATGGAAGTTCTGTGAGAGCAATGGTAGCACCTTCTCGTAGTTCTTCCAGTCTGCCCCCTGACCAGGAACAAGAACAAGGGGGAGGCCATTCCGGGGTCCTTCGACATAGTTGATGTTGATCTCGCCTGTGTCAAGTCGCTTCTCTTCAAACTGATCCATAGTTCATTCATCTACATGAAGACTTATAAATTTTCATTACAATGCAAAATATGCAAATTAAGAGAATTCATGAATGGTCCTGACAAAGCGAGGTATGACAGAAATGGCGAAAGACGAGAAGTACTCCCGACTAAGAGCGTCCTTTGTGCAGACTCTCGAGGAACTAGTGAAATATCGTGGAAACGACCCAATGATAGCAAGGATCTATGCCATGACAGTACTCTCACCAGAACCCCTGACACAGGAACAGATTGCTAAGGCCACTGGATACTCAAGGAGTCAAATCTCTCGCTACCTTGCCAACTTGGAACAGAGGCAGATGATCACGAAGGACTCCATGCCCGGCTCAAGGACCCAGTTGTATGGAGGGGAAACAAGACCGTTCCTTGATGGGTTTAGGATGGGGCTAGAAAGTGCAGAGAGATTCATCAAAAGTAGACTGGAGATCATGGACCACATATTGGCTGAGTGGAAGACTCTACCAGAAGAGGTCAGGGTCACGCCGGAGAGCAGGAAGCTGAAGGAAGTCGTCACGGTCTTCTCAGCGTGGTTTGGGAGCTATCTCGACCTGCTCACGGACTTCAATCAACGCTTCAATGAGAGGCTGAAGGAGATTGAAAGAGAACTGCTACTTATGAAGTTATAGCAGCAAGTAACGCAGAAGCCATAGATGGAGGTCACCGAACATTGAAAAGAGGCACGCTGCATTTCTTCGTCTTCTTGGGAACGCCAAGAATACTAGTCACCAGGCTCCTCGAGGTACATCGAGAGTGGTTCACTAAGCATTTCGCAGGTGTCACATTCCAGTCAGAAGAGCTTCCTTTGCCCAAGAGAGCCTATGTAGCAAATCGGAAGCAATACAATGCCAAACCGTTCCTAGAAATGCTTGAGAACTACTCCAATCGATCCAGTCATGCCATTGGTGTGGTCGACCTCGACCTATTTGTTTCCAACCTCAACTTCATCTTCGGGACAGCCCAGTTCGGGGGCAATGCAATTGTGGCACTCCCTAGACTTCGTCAATCCTTCTATGGTCTTCCTGATGATGATACATTGTTCTTCCAACGCATTGCGAAGGAGGTCTTCCATGAACTCGGGCATGTAATGGGACTTCGCCACTGTACAAACCACTGTGTCATGCAGTTCTCTAATTCTCTGAATGATACCGATAGAAAACCGGAGGCCTTCTGTCAAGAGTGTCTGCTATTGCTAGAATAGTGCCATAGGAAACAGCTCTACATATTTCTCCTTCCTCGATGCATGCACAGTCGTATCACTGCATAGAGATGGCACCTATCCCAGTAGGTTACTCGTGTCGACACTTATCGCAATCACTTCTCCAGTCGCACACTCAGTTTCTCCCGAGAAGAGCGAACATGTGACTGTAATCTTGCGTTTCTTGATCTCCTTAACCCGAGCTCGAAGGGAAACGGGCCCATCAATTGGGGTCGGCTTGAGATACTTGACTGATAGTGAGCCTGTGACATAACCACTCAGCGGGGTTTCATCATACTCTCGATCCTCTGCTTTACATGCGGCGGCGTTAGCTGTGTTCACGGAGTGACAATCGATGAGAGTCGCAATTATGCCTCCATTGAGAACGCCCGGAAACGCCATGTGATACTCTTCAGGCTGCCATGTGGCCACCACCTCATCACCATCCCAGAAACTCTTTAGCTGGAGTCCCTGATCATTGCTTCTGCCGCAGCCCCAGCAATGACTATCAAGCTCATGCCACCTGTCTTGGATCGCTTTCTCTTCCATGGAGATCAGTCCGCAGCAGACAATGGAATGCCCGGGTAAAAACGCTGACGTGAATAGGAAACAGCTAAAGAGTGCAAGATTGTCAGCCTCATGTGAGATATCTAAGAGTAAAACGCCGCCCTCGACAGCTCACATAGCAGGATTGAGCATACAAAGGGTTCTACCGAATCAGTAAACATGGTATTTTGTTGACAATAAGAGTAAACACTGTTCTTTGTTAACAAAAAGGGTAGACTTATAATAGTGCAATGCGAACGTGTTACAATCCAATATGTGGTGTTCCTATGAAGATGTTTCAACGTATTCTGGGTCTTCTGATAACGGCGATAGGTGCCATAGCTCTGTTTCTAATTGGAATCTTCCCAATATCCCCACCATATACAGAATTCCTCACAATTCTCTTCGGGTACCTATTGGCTCTCTTTCTGCCAGGCCTGCTTATTGATTTGGTCTTTGGATGGGTAGGAAAAGGACTTGAGGAAGACATTGCATCCAAATGCGGTGGTTTGCGATATGGAGGCTATCTCATAGGATATGCGGAAAGGAGTCTGATATTCCTAGCAGTTGTGATATCCTATTATGACAGTGCCTTGTCATATGTATCGATTCTCAGCTTCCTCTCAGTCATTGTGGCTGGCAAAGCAATCTTCCGGTACTCGAGTAAGGAATCAAGTGATCGTGCATGCGCTGACTGGTATATTCTGGGCACGCTCATGAGTATAACACTGGCTCTGGCATTGACATGGGGAATCTTCAGATTCCTGCTAGTGGGATGAGAAGGTAATGATTGCAGCCATCATTGACATCGTGGCATCAAGAGATGCCGATGTTCGTGAACGGAGGAGATTGGACAAAGAGATACGGGGATTGCTAGATCAGACATACGAACGCTTCAAAGAGTATTGTCTTGCCATCCCAGCTCTGACCCAAGGAGACAGTGTTGAGCTGCTGGTCAGAAGTTGGCAGCCAATTGTGTTTCTCTTTCAAAGGCTTCTGATGGAAGAGTTGGAGTTCCGTGTAGGACTTGGAACAGGAGAAGTAACACTCCACAAAGAGATTGCAGATGAGTGTGATGGACCAGCCTTTTGGAATGCCAGAGAAGCTCTGGATGAAATAAAGAACACGAAGTACTTGAATAGGTCAGCTGGCTTCAAGATCGATGAGAAGACCTCAAATCATGAGTACAATGCCGTGGTCAATTCCATTCTCTTCCTGACAACGCTCCTTGGTCTAAGCACAACTCAGCTGCGGCACTGCTTCTACTACATTTGGGAAAGGAAACGCATCTCTGAGATTGCCAAGGCTGTAAAGACTTCAAAGGGGAATGTCAGCAAGACCTTGAGCAAGACACCATGTTATCTACTTAAAGAAGTGATGAAATTCTTGGACCGCTAAGTTGCAGGGTGGCAATCAATGGCATCCAGAAGCAAATCGGCGCACTGGGAAAGAATAGTGAGATAGTCCAAGAGCATGTTGGTCGTAATCTTCGAAGAGTCAGATATGGGGAGAAGAGAATCTAGAAAAGGCACGTCAATCTGGTCAGTCATGACGGCGGCCATTGTAGTTACGTGCACCTGTCCTAGAGTCAGCAAAGATTAGCTTCACGATACAGTCTTGGTAGCCCACACAAAGGTATACTTCGTTAAGAATCGGGGTTCATCACCCCGGAACAATGCAGCTCTTACAGCAAGAAGACCTCTCTGAAACTCCTCTTCATTGATCTTGTGCAACGATGAGTAGCCCTTCTTCTCCACAATAGCGAGGTAGTCTGGATTGAGTGGAAAGGGAGCCAAAGTGTGTTCACGGGAGTAGACGTTGGTGTAACCAACACTAGCCATCACCTTCTCAATCTCTGAGATACCTGCATATCTTGCCTTGTCAACATCCACAGTAGACGGGAAGAACTTCGAGGTCATCCGCTCCTCTATCTGTTTGTCAGACTGAGTCACGATACAGGTCATACCCCCGTGACTCAAGACACGATGAATCTCACTTAGGGTTGAATGCAAGTCCACTATATGATGTATGACGTCACTCATGAAAACGAAATCAAAGGCATCGCCGGGAAGAGATAGTGAGTCAGCCGATGACTGGATGAAGTCAAGCACTGGCGCCTTCTCATGGGCCTTCGCCAGCATCTGACCAGACAGGTCCACTCCGATCACTAACGCATCCACTGCGTCCGCAAAGAGAACTGTGTTGTTTGCCGTTCCGCAACCGACATCGAGCACCAATGAACCCGGCTTCAATGGGGCCCCCCTAACCAGGTGACGTATCATCTCGGGACTGCCAGAACGTACTTGGTCATACACTTCTGACATTTCATCGTAGTCGATAGACTGCCAATTGAGGTTGTTTCTACAAGGATGATTCATCTTTTCGGCCTTGTTCCAGAGGCTAGACACACGAACCGGCTCAATGCACAACAACCTGTGTCTTGATTGTAACCATAC
>Ga0209427_10005572_pt1 | contig 14447 bp, 9 predicted proteins | sample DeeMarSWOR136_30_FD_187465 | JGI IMG/M metagenome (GOLD analysis project Ga0209427, IMG submission 187465) | Marine sediment microbial communities from White Oak River estuary, North Carolina - WOR-1-36_30 (SPAdes) (version 2) | ecosystem: Environmental > Aquatic > Marine > Intertidal zone >... | reverse complement strand
TACCTACCGCGTGTTCCGGCACATGTCCACCTCGCGTGAACCATTGATACCAGTAGCTTGGAGACCAGCCCCGAAATCGTTCATACCAGATACCGTTTTCGAAATTGCCGTTCTTTAACAGGTTGGGGCCTATCGTGCCGGACTTTTCAGCCTGTCCAGCATGTTGGGTAGCCTTTTCCGGGAATTTTGGTCTTTTATATTCGTGGAATTTCCCCTCACAAGTCCATATAGTCGTAGGGCCTTGTATAGGTTTCATAGGCAGACCTTTAGGAAGCAGGTATCGGTCCAGTCGCAGATGTTCTTTATAAATCCACAGAGTCATAGCGTCACAGTCGCCATATTGACCGGCAGCTATACCGGCAGCAGTTACATAGGTAATTCCTTCTCGCTGCTCATAACAATAGTTGTGGTGGTCGCCCGACAATACTAATTTGACGTTATGGCGTCCTTTCAATCCTTCAAAATATTTGGCAAGGTCATCCACTTCGTGTTTATGGTGCAGTACAATGGAAACTGAGCTGTCATCAGGCTGTACAATAAGATTGCGAATCCATTCTTTTTGATCTTCGGTATAGTAAGCATCGCACACAATAAAACGAATCCCCCCTCTTTTGAAGGTATAATGATAAGGTGGCTCAGGATGCTGCCAGTGTGCGGGTTTTTTGTTGGCGGTGATTTGCCATGCGGGATGGTTGATTATCTCAGGATTCCAGATTGGCCAGAGAGGGCCGGCAACATCTTCAGGCACACGGGAGTGATAGTATCCAAGACCTGTAGCTTTAAAACCTGTGTCTAACCGGTATATGCCTTGTGTGGCAGCCATGCGAAGGTGGTATTTTAGCAAACCGTTTTGTAAATCATGGTTGCCGGGGGCCAGATGAAATTCGACAGGTGGCATCTCGATGCGCTGCAAATCAACAACATCCTTCCATGCACAGCGATTGGCCCATTCGAACCTTGTATCGCCCGTGTGAATAACAATTTTTGGTTTATTGGCGCTTAGACGGGAGAGTAATGTGGTTATCCACTCGCAGTCGGGCGTCTGGGTATCGGTAATCCAGGCTGCGTTCCACAGTGGTTTATCGTCTACGGTCTCTGCCTGTGCGGCTAAGCAGAGACTCAGAGGGCATATCGTCAGGATTATTGCTATTGAGAGAAATAGCGTACGCTGTCTCATTGTCCAGTCCTCCGTAATCGAAATATGATGCATTATATGTGTCTAACAACTTTATGAAGGTTTTTTTGCCAGGGCGACTGCTGAGGCGATGGCAAAATTGGCCGTATGCGTGATACTGACACTTATGTGTGTAATCTCAAGACCTTCGGCAATTTTTTTGACCTCGCCATCCAGAGTAACCTCTGGCTGGCCGGCAGCATTATTTACAACCTCAATATCAGTCCATGCTATCTTGCCTCGCCAGCCAGTACCCATCAATTTGAGAATAGCTTCCTTTGCGGCAAAACGGCCTGCCAACTTCTCTACACTATCCTTATTCGCATCGGCATAGGCCTGTTCAGCGGCAGTAAAGACCCTTTCGATAAATCGCTGGCCGTGCCGCTTTATCATCTGTTCTATTCGGGGACAATCTACAAGGTCTATACCGTGTGCTATAATTTCCATTTGTCTATCCTGTTAGATTCGTTTTCTGCTCTTTTATTCTTTGCTCATTTGGTAAATATTTTGCAGGCAGTACTCTGTAAATTCATCGCTTAGTTCGTTCTTTGCCTGACGGCGAAATCTGGTCAGAATCTTATCCTGAGCCTGTTTGAGACGGTCAAGGGCGATTTTGGCCTTCACCTGTCCCTGCACTTTCTCCAACGGCTCATAGCCCTTTGAATGTTTCTCCTGGAGCTTCATTATGAAGATATGCTCATATAGGGCTGTCTCAAACGGCTTAGAGATGTCTCCCGGCTCAAGTTTTTTGGCCTCATCTGCAAGAATACTATATTTTAGGCTATCCGGCTGGACCGGTTTGCTATGAGCGGCAAATGAAACATCGGGATGCTCATTCGACAATTCAAGGAAATCCTTGCTGGCCTTGAGCTGTTTATACAGTTCATCAGCAAGTTTTCTTGCGTATTCGAGCCGGTCCTGATTCGGATCTGTTATACGTAACTTTACAGGTTCAATATCGATGAGTTGAAACTTTACAGCCTCTTGTATAGCAAAGAATTCTTCTTTCATCTGGTTATAAGCAACGAACAGCTCACTGTAAGTGATCGGTGCCGGCTTAGGCAAAAGCGAAGCTATGTAGTATTCTATAAGAATCGTCTTTTTGTGATATTCCTTAAAGGCTGCCCAATCCATTCCCTGCTGCTTTAGTGCCTCTTCTGCCTTGTCATAATCACCCCCGAAATCCATAATGTATTTTCTTATCTCGGCCTCTGCAGGTCTTTCCAGCATCTGGTCAATATCTTCTCTGGTGTTCTTTTTCGCCTCATGATAAAGAAGGATATTTGATATTCGGGCTGTAATAATTTCCTGAAGCTGCGGCTTAACATGTTCCTTGAAACGCTCATAATCCATGCTTAGAGACAACGGCCTCAGTTGTTCAATTGACGCCCTGAAAATCTCATCGCTGGTTATATTCTCACTCATTATAGTCAAAACAAGACCTTCTGGGGATTCCGTAAGGTTCGTTTTCTGTAGAGGTTGTGCAATATATTCTGATTTACTGTTGTTTTGGCAGCCATATAAAAATAACATTATTGCTGATAAGTATACACACCTGCGCACAGCCTGATCTCCAAATTGTAAGCTCAAAATACAAACGTTCTGCTATTTTCTGAGCCAATAATAAACTTTTGAACTGAAAATTACAATATTATCTACAGAAATACATTAAGGGAGTTTATTTTGTGTGATAGAGATATGATTCATGGAGATATAACTGCTTGTAAGGAGAAGCTTATATGGTTTTTTAGCTTCTTTTTTTTAAAAGTAGTACGCCAAGGCCAAGAAATAAAAGTGTTGTCGGTTCAGGCACAGCAAGATAATTAAAAGTATTAACGGCAAACCGGGGATTGTCCGCCTTGTTGAAACGCTCCTCGTACATATTAACCCATGACCATAGACTGCAATCGCCGAGTGCTACTACTCTGCCTTTACCATATTGGGCTGCAACGGCTATGGTTTTTTGGGTTCCCTCCTGCCAGGCTAAAGGGAAGGCGGGAGTATCCGTAGACAATTCTGCTGCAGCGTACATGAATATCTCGTTAATCCCATCAAAAATGGAATGGTCAGTGTGCTCTGTCGTATAAATTTCAGTCGGTAACAAATTTGAGACACCCATTGTTATACCAAATTCGGATGCTACAGGTTGAATATTTGCATTAGGTGCAGCCAGCAGGTCTCCCATGATAAGCAGGCCTCCGCCGTTGTTTACAAAATCTACAATACGTTCGACCTCGGAGGATGTGTATGCACTATAAAAAGCGCTGGTTAAACAGACAACTATGACATCATAGTCGGCAGGATCATCATTAAGAAAACCCTGGGAAGTAGTATCTACAGTAAAGCCATTGGTGGCAAGGTGTTCGGATAGGGTATGATAGTATCCATTTTGACTCGGCTGGTAGCCGTCACCGCCAAATGTCGAAGAGATATAAACTCCATGCGAAGTATCCCAGAGAACAGTATAAGAAAACGCGGATGTAGATACCAGTAAGACAAATACAATCATAATAACGGCTATTTGCGTTAATCTTTTTCTCTGTTTTGTAAAAGATACAGCGATATTATTGCCCGGGGAACACGCAGAGATTGTACGGTAAAGGAATTGTCTGTAGTTATGATAACGGGATGTCATTTAACCCTACCTCTTCTGTAAAATACTTAAGAGGCGCAGACCTACATTACAATATTAACAACAGTACAATACGTGTAGTAAGCGCGTCTAACTAAATCATATCATTGCTGTTACGGATATGGCAAAATTACACGTTATGAACTTTTATCCTCAATAATGAAATTATTATAACAATTTTGCTAATCATAGTCAAGGATTTTGCAAGCGTTGATGATGGTGGGCAGAGTGGATGACCTTTTTATCCCCAAAAGTGCGGTTTTTGTCTTATAAAGCTAACTGTTTATCATTAAAAGACTTATAGGGTTCTGAATCAAAGCCTTATCTCTTCACTTAGATACAGTCCTATAAAGTCGGTGAGAGGCAAGATGTTAATTAACATGAAGATATATCAAATCATTTTCTTAAGCAGGAAAGATATTTCTTTTAGTTCATCGCCATGCTTAATTGTCATCGTAATATATCTTTTATCCTCCGACATTAGAAGTAGTCTAAGCTCCCACATGTCGTATTTGTGTGCATCCTTTTCGTCGACTTTAAGGATGATATCTTTAGGACCAATACCTGCTTTCTGCGCAGGGCTTCCTTCATCAACTGAATAGACCACGGTATTTCCGGAAATACGAAGTAGGTGCAGGCCGCTCATATCGGTTTCGTCTCTTTTCTTGAAATCTTTGCCTTTCTTGAGATACAACCTGCTGTTGGGGAAATCGAAAGTGACTATATGGCGGGACAAGAATGACAAGCCTAAATGAGACCAGTTGGCTTCACCAAAGATGAGCTGGTCGTACTTAAATGCACCAACAGAAAGATTGCTTACACGGATTTCTCTGCTTCGTACGATGCCCGAAGCTGTAGCGGATAATGATTCGGATGTTTTGATTTCTTTTTTGGAGAGGATTTCTTCAAATATCATATTGTCTAAAGATCCTGCGGCACCAGTAGCACCGGTATCAATTACAAACTTCACTTTGGCGCCATCGGGGATATTGCCTATAATCTGTGGCCAACCTTTCGTATCATACCTTAATGGTAATTCTATTCCCCACTCGGGGTGTTGTTCCCCCAGAGGCTCAAGAAATAAAAGTGTGCCTTGATCAAAATCTATTTGGATTACATATCTCTTTAAAAAGTTCAAACCAATAATTCCGCTTATTTTTCTGCCTTCTATCAGGCTGAGCATTTTAAGGTCAAGGCAGCTTACCTCGTTGGAATCTTTCAGGTTGAGAGGGCCGAGAAAGGCATCAGGCGCATCAAAGATTTCTGTTTTGATTAGACCCCCATGTGTTAGTGCTTTTTCGATTCTTTTAACCTTTCCCAATTCATGTCTTAATGAGGTATCATACACTGTGAGCGAGCTACCAGTGTCAAGTATAAACAAAAGATCCTTTTCAATAAAGGTGACAGGCAATAGTATTGGCCCTCTGTTTTTTGTTATTTTAAATTCCGCTATAGTTTTAAGCTCGTAAAAGCCATCAGATGTGCTTTCGGGCTTATCTACATTGCCATAAGTTAGAAAAGTGAAGAAAAATAAAACGCCTATCAGTGTAGTGGAACTTCTTTGTTTATTCATGTTGGAGCGGTCCTTATTGTTTTATCTTTTGCCTTACTCCATTGTGAAGCTGTTCTAAAAGTTTCTATAGAGCTATTGTTAGCGTTTTGTGCTCGACACAATCGATCTGACCGGTTTGGGTTGAAAATTCTTTATCTTTTCATATTTTGCCAAATCGAAGATTAAAATACCTCTTCCGACACCGGCCGGGTCACCTCTTTTGGCAAATTGAAACGCCATATATCGTCCATCATCACTCACTACAGGATTTGAGGCCTTGTAGCCTCCGTATCTGCCGAAAAACGTGAGTCGTTCTGTTTTGCCTGAGCCGTCTAAAGCCAGCTTGTAGATGTCGATATGCTGTGAACCTTTTAAATTGTGCTTGTCGCATTCGACCAGCGTGTGTTTACCATCGGGAAAAATGCCTTCCGGCTCATCATACTGGCTTGGCGCTTTCGAATAATTGATCACCCTGCCGGTTTCGATATTCAGGCCGGCAACTTCCGTGCCCTGGTAACCATAGGCGCTGAATATCAGTTCTTTCTCATCAGGTGGTCGGAAATTCTGTGTTTCAAGGCCGGTTTCGAAGGGCAAATCCCGCTTGTCCAGAATCTGGGTTTTGTTAGCCAATTTAGGCTTGCCTTCGTCATAGACTATCTCCCCCATATAAAATGCTCCACCCTGTGTCCATGCTATTTTCATGTTTCTGCGAGATACAGCCGGTCCTTCTGAGCACTTCTCGCCAAGCGGCACAGGCGGACCCGAAAGGTCCTTCTTCAGTACCCACAGTTCGGCGTTCTTTTCACTGCGACTGGGCCAGGGGTCCTTTGAGTCGAATTGCCGGGCACCTGAAAGCAGAATGTCGCCATTTCTCAGGTACAGCGCACGTGTATAGCCTTCATGAAAATAATGGTGTGTCATCGGGCGGATGATCTTTGTTTTAAGTTCTACCTCATATACATCACCGAAAGTTTTCTCGATAAACAGGATGCAATTGCCATCGTGCGACCAGTCAGCTCTCTGGCCGAAGTGTGTTATCTGTTTTATATGTGGTGGCAGTTCATCCAGCGGAGACCGAGCTTTGCCATTTTGTAACTGGTCAGCGCAACCTGTTAGTAAAATTACAGCATTCACTATCAACAAGAGTGTACTTATTCTGTTCCGCATGATTATATTCCTGCTTAAATTTATATATGCACTATTTGTAAGTGCGTCCCAGATATTCGACAATCACTTTTTTCAGTTCGAGCGGATTTATCAGCCCTATCCGACGATAAATGACATCACCTCCCGGCTTGACCAGAATCGTGTATGGAATTCCACCCGGCGAATATGTATCTATTGCCGCCATCATTTCGTATTTGTTTTCAGAGTTAAAGAGGTAATTTTTTGTAGATGCCTGCTTTTTCTTCAGGAATGAGAGGACCGTGTCTTTTCTGTCCGGCGAATCGCCGCTGAGTGTAATCATTTCAAAATCCCGACCGCGGTACATCCGGTTGATTGCAACGAGCTCGTCGAATTCTATAACGCAAGGCCCGCACCAGGTGGCCCATACGTTGAACAATCGTAATTTTCCCGAATCATTTTTCACAAGCCTTCTTATTCCCCTGGCGTCTATCATTTCAACGCTGACTGTTTCTTTTGCCCAATTCTCGAAGGCCTTTTTAACTGAATCTCTTTTGTCCGACCACTTGATGGAACAGCCGAACGTCCTGGTTTTTTGGACCGGTACTTCTTTGCCTGCCAGCAGAGCTTCAATTGCGTTGCGGGTATCGCGGGATTTTACGCGTTCTGGCTTTTCGGAATCATCGATACGGCCGACGTAACACAATATGCGTTCTTTATCGAAGACAAATACGTGCGGTGTCGAAACAGGACCATAAGCACGTGATACTTTTTGTTTGTCACCGTCATAAAGATAGGGGAAATTGAATTTTTTGTCCTTAGCGCGGAATTTCATTTCTATGAAAGAGTCACTTACGTCCGAATAGCCCAGCTCATCCAGACGAACGGCTAAGGGGTCGTTTGGCGAAATAGCTACGATAGCAACGCTCTTGTTTTTGTAATCAGTAACCAGTTTCTTAATCCGTTTTTCATATGCCTGAGCGGTGGGGCAGTGATTGCAGGTGAAAATGATTACGAGAATATCGGCTTTGGCGAAACTTGCCAGCGTATATTTCTTTCCATCCACGCCGGGAAGGTTAAAATCAGGTGCTTTCGCACCTATTTCCAGCGTTTTTGGTATTTTTGCAGCCGAAACACACAAACCTGATGAGAACAGAATTATTGCTGCTATTAAGATGCTTTGTTTGTTTTTGTTCATCGTTGGATCTCCTGTTTGTTAAATATCATTGTTTTTGTCGGCCTGCTTTTTACGCCAGCCGGTTGATTCTATTCTTTCAAATTCAGCTTTTATATTTGTTCCTTCGTAAAATGACAGCCAGCCTTGCAGCCGGTATGTCTGGCCCGGTTCTAAATCGGGAAACTTCGGGTCGGAATGAAAACACGGGCACTGGGCATTTCCCCACGGATTGTTGCAATTCTGCCACGCGGTTATAATCCATCGTTTGCTATCAGTATTTCGACAGGCCACATAGGGATTTGTGAATACTTTGTTCTCATTGGTTTGTTGCTCAAAGCCCGCCGCCATCTTTGTCATAACGCAGTTCTGTATTCGCAAATCGCTGAGCTTCTGGTCTGTACCGTTTTTCAGCCATAATTCCATAAGTACAGTCTCTTTTGTAGGCTTTACTTTTACGCCGAAGGCGATTCCATTCGGTAGCTTTCTTTCGATATCGAGCATCCCATCCGCATGACGGTTCCACTCCAGTTTTGGCAGCTTGATTCCCTGTTTTGTCCAGATCGTGTCGATATGCGTATGGGCGAGGTATGTAAGGCCCAGATTCGACCAGATGGCCTCCGGTACATCTAAAACGACATAGCTGTTCGCATCCCAGGGAGTGAACACACTGAACTTTGTCTCCCTCTGCGGTTCAATCGCGCCATCGAGAAATCCTATTCGAGGATGACGGCCTCCGGGATACGGTAGAACTAATAATGGTGCATCCTCTGCCCGCTTCGGACAATTCTCAGGCCGAATATCAAATTTCTTTAACGCGGTAACTATTTCCTTTTCCGTCAAACCGGTAGCGGTTCTTATCTCTTCAGTCGAAAAGCTGTGGTACCATATCATATTTTCGAGCCAATACTTTAGCTCCTTATCATTTGCTGGCCTACGAGCATTTGTCAAATTTATACTTTCCTGAGTTCCCCACTTTAATTCGCCAACTTCCTGCGGCTTAACAAATCTGACAGAACCGTCATTGAATAATATATTACACCCTTTCCCTTTGTGGTTTTCAAATGTCAAAATCTCCGGCCCTCCAAACTGATTCCAGCCGCCTTTAGTCTCAAACAACAGCACTACATCGTTATGTGAATTCGGCCCACAATGCGGATTAATCGCATAACTGCAAGGTCCCTTTTTGTCTCCAAGACATTTGAAGAGCGTCTTTTTATATACGTACTTTCCTTCTATCAACAAATCGCACCATTTTTTCATAGTCGGGTACTTCGCATCATGTTCTCTGACATAAGCTTTCATCCCCATAGCGAGTATGTTGAGATTGCTCTGACATTTTGATATAGGAGGAGTTTTACCCATCTGCGGCATAATAAGTGCAAGAATTATGAGAAACGCTGATAGGGATATGCTCGCTATTGCAAGACCTTTTCCAGGCAAAATTCCATCACTTTTTTTAATTTTTAACAATGCTGCGATCCCAAGTATTGGTGTAGCGAGAAGGCAGAAATATCCCATCAGACCAAAAAAGTAAGCAGCTTCATTTGAACCAGAAGATTCGGCCTCTGCAAACATAAAGAGACATAATAAAGAGATGATAAGGCAGACAATCGAAGAAATTGAAAGCTTGGAAGTTTTCGGTTTTTGAGTTTGTGTATTATTGTCTATTTCGCTCATAATTGTTCCTTGCGTAAGATTTTACGCAGGATGGTTATCAAGGTTTTCGGCTCAAAATAGCTTGGTGCCAGTGTTAAATATACCGTTTTTGGGTCGGAAATTCGAACTTTTCCTTTCACATTGGCAAAGAGAGATTTTGCCTTGGCAGAGGCCTCTTTAGCAAATGAAAGTATCACATTTTTACCGCTTGTGACAACGCTTTTTATATCATGTTTACTTGCTGCGATACGAAGCTCGGCCAGTTCAAGCAGCAATTTGACCTCATCCGGCACTGGGCCATATACGTCAGTTAGTTCATTTTCAATTTGTTTCAAGTCTTCACTGCCTCTTGCAACGGCAATTTTGCGGTACATATCCATCCGGAGCCTGTCGGTGGAAATATAATTTTTCGGTATATATGTGACAAACCCCAAATCGATGACGGCCGTTGGTATCGGCTCGACCGGCTCGTTCTTTAATTTATGCACAGCATCGGCCAACAGTTCGCAGTACATTTGATAGCCCACTGTCTGAATATGGCCTGACTGCTCGGAGCCTAAAATATTTCCGGCACCGCGAATCTCCAAATCTCTTAGGGCAATTCTAAAACCTGCACCAAGATGTGAATATTCTTCGATGGCCTTTAAGCGTTTGGCCGCCAATGGTGTAATAGACCTCGAGGCCGGCAGCAGCATGTAGGCATAGGCACGGTGTTTATATCTTCCGACCCTGCCGCGAAGCTGATGGAGTTCGGCCAGACCAAATCTATCGGCATCGTTTATCAAAATCGTATTTGCATTTGGAATATCAAGTCCTGATTCGATAATTGTAGAGCAGACAAGTACGTCAATCTCGCCCATCACAAAATCAATCATTGTTTTTTCAAGTGCACTTTTGGCCATCTGGCCGTGCGCGATGGTGACCTTAGCATCGGGGACCAGCTTTTGAATTTCCCAGGCCTTTTTATCTATGGTCCTGACCCTGTTATGCAGGAAGAATACCTGTCCCTGCCGGTTCAATTCTCGGATAATCGCTTTTCTGATGAGGTTATTGTTATAAGCTGTTATAGATGTTACTATGCTTCGCCTGTCTAGTGGTGGTGTCGCCAGTGAACTTATATCTCGCAGTCCCAGAAGCGACATGTGCAGAGTCCTTGGGATGGGTGTGGCGGTCATCGTCAGAACGTCGACATTGATACGCAGCTTTTTTAGTTTTTCTTTATGCGCTACGCCGAAACGCTGCTCTTCATCGATTATCAAAAGCCCCAGGTCTTTGAAGCCGACGTCGCGACTCAGGAGCCGATGCGTCCCTATCAGGATATCGACTTTGCCCGCCTTTGTTCTTGCGACTATGTCTTTTGCCTGCTTTGTCGTTTTGAAGCGATTCAAAACTTCGATGCTAATTGGAAAATCTGCAAACCGCTCGGTAAAAGTCCTGCCATGCTGCACACACAATACCGTCGTCGGTACAAGAATAGCCACCTGTTTTCCGTGTTCGACCGCCTTGAAGGCCGCACGCATCGCAAGCTCAGTCTTGCCATAGCCCACATCTCCGCACAGCAGTCTATCCATTGCTACCGCTTCCTTCATATCGATTTTGATTTGTTCAGCGGCAGTGGTCTGGTCCGGCGTGTCCTGATAGGGGAAAGACTGCTCAAATTCAGCCTGCCAGCTTGAATCCTCTCCGTATGCAATTCCTCCGGTTGCCTGCCGCTTGGCCTGTACCTCAAGCAGCTCGACGGCAAGGTCTCGAACGGAGGCCGCCACTTTTTCTTTCTGCCTTTGCCACCTTTTGGAGCCGACCTTGCTCAACTTCGGGCGTTTTGGGCTTGTTCCTATATACTTTTGTATGAGTGCGATATTGCTGACAGAGACATGGATTTTCACGCCGTCTGCATATCCAATAGTCAGATATTCGCTTTTGCCGCCTTTTTCCTTTATCGTTTGAACCTTAATATACTTGCCGATACCATAGGAAGCGTGAACAACGTAATCGCCGAGCTGCAAGTCGCTGAGAGTATCCACGGGCGAAGTTGCTCTTGCCGGCCTGCGCCTTCTCCTTAGCACATACTGGCCGAACAGCTCGTGGTGGCTTATGACAATTGTTTTCAGTGAATTTATGACAAAGCCCTGATGTATAAATCCCAGCAACAGTTTAAAGTTGTTCGGAATTGTTTTGTTAATCTCCTTTATGATTTCACCTACGCGTTTTATCTCGGCTTCTGCTTCACAGTAAAGCAGCACCTGCTTGCCGTTTTTTGCTTCTGTGACCAGTTCCTCCAGGGCCTCTTTGTGTCCGGCCCACAAAGAAGTGGCCTTGTGCTGAAATCGCTGGACACTTTGAATATCCACTTTCAAGAAGTCGTGCGGTCCACCTGTAGCAAACCTGCATATATGTAGTTGGGTGAATTTATCTAAAGCCTTGTATATATCAGCCCAGCTATAAAGCCGGCCCGCATCGTCTGCGCGTTCCAGAAACAGATTTGCGACTTCTTCGCAGTCAGTAATCTCCTCAAGAATTATTATGCAATCATGCGGCAGGATATTTAGAAAGAGTTCTCTTTCCTCCTGAGTAGCCCCACAAACAGCCGAGATGATATTGATACTTTCAATTTGTTCGGTTGATAAATGGGTATCCAGATTGATTTCACGAATACTCTCTATACTATCACCGAAAAATTCTATCCTGATAGCTTGAGCATCTTCGAACGATTTGCCTGTTAGTTTTTTTCCCGATAGGACTTTGTCGACAGTCAGCGGCGCATAAATATCGATAATGCCCCCACGCCGGGCAAATTGACCGGGCAGATCAATCCTTTCCACACGCTCGAAACCATTGTCAATAAGCCACTCAACAACCACTTCCGGAGAGACGGTTTTCTCAACCTTTAGTCGAAGACAGCTTTCCTGAAGTGCCTGCGGTTTTGGTATCGGCTGACATAGTGCCTGTATGGAAGCCGGAATAATCAATGTATTTTTATTTGAATGAGATGCCAATTGTGAGATACGAGAGACGAGCTTTAGTCTTTCAGCCCGTATCTCATCGGTGGCATCTGCGAAATCCTCCTCGCCTTCCCATGCTCCCAGGCTCTCAACTTGTTTACCTGTGAATGTATGCAAATCGTCGGCGGACTTGTCTGCATCGTCGATATGCGGACGGATATACAGAATCGGCCGACCCAGTTTTTCCGATATGTAAGCCGCCAGCAGGCGCGCAAACGATCCCCACGTACCCTCGACTTTTACCACCCCCTTATCTTCCCTGGTGGCCTCAAGCCGAGAGATTATCTTTGCAACAATCTTGTCTCGGCCAAGATACATTGATTATTTAATAACCGCCGGTTTCCAATCACCAGCGGAAAAAATCAACCGACAACTAAAAGTATATTGAACGACTCATCAGATACCAAAGCTTGTTCCAATGGCCTTGGCTGCTTTTATCAGGTGGTTGTTTTTAGGTACTGTCTTTATTTTTCCTGCAACACGAGAAAGCGGAATACTCGAGAATTTACCCTCTTTCCGAACTACCAAGTGGCCTTTGATGCCTTTCATTAACAGCTCGATAGCCATATGGCCAAAGGTTGTAGCAAGAGTCCTGTCAAAAGGCGTGGGTGTCCCGCCTCGCTGTACATGTCCAAGCACAACTGATCTGCAATCAAGCCCGGTTTGTTCATTGATTTGAATAGCCAGCAAATTTGCAATTCCTCCCAGCCGAATCGGGTCGGGGCTGTGTGCGACTTTCTTTGCAACGACCATCCTGCCGCCTTTTTCCTTTGCCCCTTCCGCTGCTACCACTATGCTGAATCTCTTGCCCCGCTTGGACCTGCCGATAACAAAATCACAGATTCTGTCGAGGCGGTATGGTATCTCCGGCAAAAGGATAACATCCGAACCGCTTGCGACACCTGCGTGAAGGGCTATCCAGCCGGCGTATCTGCCCATGACCTCTATAATCATTACGCGATGATGAGAGCTGGCCGTAGTGTGGACTTTATCGATTGCCTCTGTTGCAGTGTTGACGGCCGTATTAAAGCCGAAGGTGATATCCGTTCCATAAAGGTCATTGTCGATTGTCTTGGGTACGCCTATTATGTTAACACCTTTTTTAGCAAATCGGGTGGCCGATGCCATAGTGCCGTCGCCGCCGATGCAGATAAGCGCGTCGATACCGTGTTTTTTCAAGTTTCTAATGCAACTACTCGAAACATCTTTAATCCGGACGTGTTTGCCCGACCTGACTCGATAATGAAATGGATCAGCTACATTGGAAGAACCAAGGATAGTACCACCTACCGTCAAAATATTGCTGACCTCATTATAGCCGAGCACATGCATCCGGTCTTCAATGAATCCCAGATACCCGTCGTCGATTCCCCATACTTCAAGGCCGAATTTATTTATCGCGGTCTTGGTCACGGCCCTGATGACGGCATTTAAGCCGGGGCAGTCTCCGCCGCCTGTCATTACGGCTATGGATTTGATGTTTTTTGTCTTCATAAAGCTCCGTTCTTTATGCTTAAAGATTTTATTAGCTCATCGTCTTTTTCACAGCTTTGATGACATTATCGGTAGTTATGCCGAACTTCTCGAAGCAGATCTTTGCTGGGGCCGATGCACCAAATGACGACATCCCGATAAAGACGCCTTTATCACCAAGCCACTTGCTCCAGCCTTGCTCGACACCGGCTTCAATACCAACTCTTGCCTTAACGCTGGGTGGAAGTACCGAATCCCGGTATTTTTTGTCCTGTTTTTCGAAGAGTTTCCAGCAGGGCATACTGATAACCTGTGCTGCCATCTTTTCGGAGGCCAGTTTTTCTGCAGCTTCCAACGCAACGGAAACTTCAGAGCCGCTGGCTAAGAGCAGTACATCCGGCTTATCTGAACCGGAAAGGACATAAGCCCCTTTACTTACATTTGCGGCGGAACCGAATTTTTCCTGGTCGATGACAGGCAAACTCTGTCGGGTAAGAAGGATCGCTGCAGGGCCATCTCGATGTTCCAGAATGTATTTCCAAGCCTGTGCAGTTTCGTTGCCGTCGGCTGGTCTAAAAACTAATAGGTTTGGTATAGCGCGAAGGGCGGCAAGCTGTTCTACAGGCTGGTGTGTCGGGCCGTCTTCACCGACGCCG
>Ga0209427_10005569_pt1 | contig 14450 bp, 17 predicted proteins | sample DeeMarSWOR136_30_FD_187465 | JGI IMG/M metagenome (GOLD analysis project Ga0209427, IMG submission 187465) | Marine sediment microbial communities from White Oak River estuary, North Carolina - WOR-1-36_30 (SPAdes) (version 2) | ecosystem: Environmental > Aquatic > Marine > Intertidal zone >... | reverse complement strand
ATACACTGTTATTAGTCTCCTAATATGCAGACGGGCACTTCAGTTGACGGATGTTTTGTGTAGTTTTTGTCTGTAAACAACTAGAACAAAGGCAACCATACCAAGTACGAATAGTAATGGTGCCCATGAAGAAAACTCTGGGATAACTGTAATATCAACTGGATTTGTTAGTGGGTAGTTGTCTCGGTTGTTCTCTTCTATGACGTAAGGCGAGTCTCCTATGTCGTCACCGTTATTGTCAACGCCTGTATAGTTGTCCCAGTAGTTTCCTTGGGAACCATTATCCCACATGCTAGTTACTGGATAGTTTCCATAAATGTACACATGAAAGGTGTTGTTGACAAAGTTGTTATGATAAACGGTAGAATTTTTGGTTGCAGAAATAAAAATTCCTTTAGCGTTGTCTGTTATATTGTTTCGAATGATTATGTTATTGGAGCCTCCGTCTAGCCAGATGCCCATGCCGTTGTTTGCGGTTATGAAGTTTTCAGACAAAGTATTGCTAGCAGAGTATAAGTGGAACAGAACACCGACCCAATTGTTTGTTATTTGGTTTCCAGAAATAAGGTTGCATCTAGTGTTGAAAAAGACGCCGATTCCATTATCGCTGTTGTTCGCTATGGTGTTCCCCACAATTGTGTTGTTGAATCCGCCATTGAGATGGATGCCCTCAAAATTGTTTACTATGTAGGTAGAATCAATGGTGGTGTACGAAGCGTTAGAAAGATGTATGCCAAAGTGAAAATTCATTATTTGCACGTTCCTGACAGTTATGCCGGTGCTGCCGTCGTAAAGGTCTATTCCTCTCCCGTTTCCATCTCCTTGGAGAGTGAAACCTGCACCGTTAACCACGACATTATCTTTTTCCACAATAATTGAGCCATTAATGTTGCCTGTAAAGGTGTAGACGTTTCCATCTTTCTGTATCTTATCGGTTCCCTCAACGCTCCCATCAGCCCTAATGTAGATTGTGCTTTCTGCTTTTACTACTACAATTTGTGGAAAAGAAACTAAAACAAGGGAAAGAAACAGCAATAGAACAAGCATAGACACAAATTTTTTCACTAACCCCTTCTCCCTCCATTAGGTTTGTTCAAGATACGTCTGTAAATCACTGCTACAACCATAAAAATAACTAGCATAATCAATATTGGTGTCCAAGTTGGAAACTCGGGTATGATGCCGCCAGCTGCTTGGTTGCTGCAGGATGAGACTTTTCCAGTGTCAGCCCATATTCCAACTAAGAGAGCGTAAACGCTGCCGGGATACGTCTGGTTCAGATACAGCATTACATTCCATAACGGATACAGCGTATAGGGCTCTCTTGGGGAGGGCACCAGCCAAGCTTCTGTTCGTTCCTCAGTTACGTTGAAACCGCTTATTTCAGCACTACCCGGCATAGCGTATGAGTAATTTGTTATGTGTTTCATTGCTATGGTTATGGCATGTTCTTCTGAAATGTTCACATCTGTACTACCTATCGTGTAGATGATTTGTCCATCGTTTAAGGTGGAGAAAACCCCATTGCTGAAAACAAGAAATATTCCAGGGTATTCGCAGCCGTTATAGACGTATCTCCAGTCAAATGATGTTTCTTTATTCCCCCAAACTTCTCCATTGCTTATGGTTAGTTTGATGTCGCCTGCCGTTACGGTCATGTTTTCTGTTGGATCAACATCGATTAGGGTATTTTTTATCGCCTCTAAATCTTCTCCAGTGTAGGTCTGGTATTTGTCAAGAAAACTGTTGGCTGCATCAATCAAGTTTGCGTATTCGTGGTCGCTGATAACTGACCCCTTTTTTGGAGTTACCATACAGAGGGTTAGAATATCATTCTCAATCTCGCAAATTACATCGATTATGCTTTCTTCTGATTCCAAGGTGTATGTCACACGTTCTGACGAAAAACCGTTTGACAGAAATGATGGCAACTCTGTCTCACGATATTTCGTAAATGTTACATTATATTGTGAAATGTCGATGGGAAGCACATTTTCTATAAATGATAAAGCTTTGTTTCGAGCAGTGGCTTCCGTTGAATACACTTTTGGCACCTGCAGAAACGGAAATACAAGAACCAGTAACAGGATAAGAAGCAGAGCGAATTTCTTCACATGATGAAACATAACGATTCATTTTATAACAAAAGAGTCCTAAAAGGATTTTTGTAAAGGTTTCTTGACCAAACAAATGAATCACACCAAATCTTTTAGTCAACATTTCTTGACTAACACCTCCAAGCGTCTAACCGCTTATAAAAGAAGCCCCCTAACGCTTGCCCAACTCAAAATTCTAGTGAAAAGCCACAAGCGTTAATCTTGGCAGTTACTTCTTTGCTACTTTGAATGTTTTTTCTGCCACTGAAACACATGCCAAAAGGTCGTCAAGAGTAGCTATGAGTGTCTGCAGTCTTTTTTGGCACTCCACTTTTGTTAGAACTTCGAACCCGTTCCTGACCGTTTCGATATACAATCCCGATGGAACCTCCACATTGTCTGGAGAAACAGCCTTTGCCACTGCCTCTGCTTCCCGTTCATTCCCGTAGGAGAGACGAATTTCAGCCTCCAATCTGTTCCCCCGCCAACTGCTTCTTAACTAACTCGTTAACCAGCTTGATGAACGCTTCCACATTCTTGATTGGTATCTGGGCTCCAGCCGCAACGTCGTGTCCGCCGCCTCTGCCAGAATACTTCTCCGCCGCAGCCTGCATGATCTCTCCGAGATTCAAGCCCTTCTGTATCAGGGGCTCCGACCCTCTGGATGACACTTTAACCTGATCCTCCCCAGATATAGTAGCATAAGCAATAATGGGTTTCCCCAACTGAGTAAGAGTCGTTGACAGGATAGTGCAGACCGGACTGATAACCTTCTCATCTATGAAGCCGTCCCCTCGAACAACATAGATGCTTTCCAGCTCTTTCAATCGTCCCGGTTCCTCAGTTACCCAACGGAGATATTTGGTGATGGTACGCCGATACTCCTGTATCACCGCTGTTGCCTCTTCCAGACACTTCTTCCGGTCACCCATACAGATAGCCGCGCCCAATCCAGCCTTATCCATGCGTCCAGTGGCATTAAGCAGAACAGAAAATTCTCGAGCGCTCCTGAGAGGAGTCCAAGGCTCCTCATGAGTCAATGTGTAAACTTCTCCCACCAAATCAGATACAATGTCTCCGGCTAAACCCTTCGACACCAAATGGTCAGCAATAGCAGAGAGAAGAGTCTTCTTTTCTTCAGATGAGAGATCCCTTAAAGCACGCCACTTTTCATTCCGTTTAGGTTTGATTCCCAGATTTATGAGGAAAGCAAGACTCTTGTCCTCTTCGCCGCTTATTTCGGGAATAAAAGGATTTGTGGTGCGAGCAAGAGCCTGATGGATGGGACGCGTCTCCCTTCCGAAGAACAGCAGATCAGTTTCCACTTTGAGGCAACCCGACTTAACAGCGTCTTCCACTATGCCTCTATTTACGCTTCCCAACTTCCGCTTCTCGTTTTTGTCTTGCAGGTCCCCTAAGGCTCCCACAACAGCGAGACAGGCTAAGTCAATGTTCTTTTTGTCCATTGCCTTGGCTGCGAAGTAGGCGACTCCTGCGCCGCTGATGTCGCGGGTTCCATCTATTCCGTGAGCGTGAGGGTTGACTTGAACGAAGCCGGCAGGAATTTCTGCTACGGGTTTATGGTGGTCAAGGATGATTACGTCTCGGTTGGACAGTTTTTCGCCTAGCAGATCAAGGTAGCCGCTTCCCATATCAGTGAATATTGTTAATTCCGCATTTTCTTCAGCTATCCGGTCAGCCACCTTCTCGTCCATCCATCTTTCGAAGCGTAAACGAAACCTTCCCCCTGCTCTGAACAGGGCTTTTCCCATGATACCAGCAGCTGATAAACCGTCAGCGTCTATGTGAGAAGATAAATGAATGACGTCACCTTTTTTGATATACTCTAGAATAAGGTTAGCCGCCTCAGACGCATCTTTTTGGAGGCCGGCAATTTGTTTCTTCTCAACTGACAAAGTGAACCCCAAAACTAAAAGAGAGCGATTGCTTTTGGCGTGTATTTCCAGTCGGGAGGAAGCACACCTTTGCTTTTGTAGTATCTGGAGAGCTTGTAAATTTTTGCTTCCACGATCTGGAGAGCCCTTTTGTTATGCAAATCTGCCTTGTTTTTGTCGAAATGAACATGAAGGCGTGTAGCCTTTCGCAACAGATTCTCTAAATCTTCGGGAAGAGACGAAACCATTTTCCTTTCTTTAAGTATCTGAGTAACGGATTTTCCAGTGATAGGTTTCGCCAATGGAATACCATGCTGGTCACGAAGAATTATTCCGATCTTGCTGGGGGAGTGTCCCTCTTTAGCCAGCTTCATGATTAGGGCTTCCACTTCTTCAGATGTGTATCTACACCATGCTGGTGGCCTCTTGGTTACCGGTCTTGTTTGATGTGACATCCCCTTTTCTTGTTTCGGCATGTTTTCTCTTCTCCGAAAGCTCCCTAAAGGCGAGGGGACGCGGGTATTTAAAATCTTCGTTTGTTGCCGGATGAATACCATTCGGCGAACTTTCTTAGAGCCTCAGCCCGATGGGAATACTCGTTTTTTTGTCTGGTGGTCATCTCCGCGAAGGTTCTGCCGTCGCCTTTTGAAGGCTCAAATATGGGGTCGTAGCCGAAACCTGAAGTTCCCCGCTCCTGCGAAGAAATTTTTCCAGTTACTTTGCCGTGGAAGCAGGTCGGTTGTTCTTCTGGACTGCTGAAGGCAATCACGGACTGGAAGTAGGCGTCTCGGTTTTCTATGTTTTTCAGCAGTTTGAGGATGCCTTTGGTTCCAACTGTTCTGTAGACGTAAGCGGAGTAGGGTCCGGGGAAACCGTTTAGGGCTTCAACGAAGAGTCCGGCGTCCTCTACAAAGATGGGGAGCCCACAGTTTTTCACTGCATCCAAAGCACTGAATTTGGCGATGTTTTCGAGGCTGTCATCTTGAATCTCAACTGCTCCTACTTTGAGTTTGGCGGTTGCTATCTTGTATTCGGAGAGGACTCGACGGGCTTCCTGAAACTTGTGAACGTTGCTTGTAACGAAATAGGCTACTTTGCCTCTCGGAAAGCTGGCTGAAACTTCAGTTTTTGACTTCATGTTGTTGTCATCCCTTACGATTCAACAAAGCGAATGCACATTTTACTTTGTTACCATTAATGTTTTACGGATCAAACTTGGCTTATTTCTGTCCGAGTTTCGGGTATTTTTCTCTGATTTTTTCGTCAGCTATTTTGGCAATCATTGCGTTAGAGATAAGCAGATGTTTGGCTCCCTTGAGATGCGCCAGTTCCGCAGGTTTCTGGTCTTCAGTCACAAGCAATAGGTTATTGTTCAATGCGTACTCCACGACAGCTCTATCTTTAGCCCCTCGCAAACCTGCCTCCTGAACGGTTATAACGTCCCAGCCTAAAATCTCAAAATACTCCTTTAAGCCAGCATACATCTCGTCAAGCAAAAGCTTCAACAAACCACCCCAATGAACATTAACGTAAAGGCATCAACCTATTTAGAGGCTTTCAACTTTTTGGTGCAGGCTTTTTTTATCTCTCAGAAACGTAACGCCCTCTCTTCTCTATCTCCCGAATCTTTTCGGAAACCTTTTTTGCTTTTTCTTTTCCCACAACTTCACCGTATCCGTTCATGACAGCTTTGAAGCACTCTTTTGCATGCTTGTAGTGGGTGCTCTGGAGAGCCCGTTTCATGAGATGAAGGTCAACTCCCTTGGGCTCCAGCTCCTTGGATCTTTCGCTTAACCCGAAATCAACGAAAACAACCTTGCCGTATGGCGTCAGAATCATATTCGAGGTTGTGAGGTCGCCGTGGATGATTCCGTGCTTGTGGAGGCGCCCAATCATTCTGCCTATAAGACTGCTCAAGCTTAGCCTTTCTTCCGAGGAAACGTGGTCTAAGATTTCTTTGACTTGTTTTCCTTCAACAAACTCCATGATAATGTTTGCTTCTGCCACGTCAACCATGAAAATTGTGGGCGTAGGAACCCCCGCCTCCTTGGCTTTGTGGATAATGTTAGGCTCATGCACTGTCCGCTGAGAGCGAATCATCATGTCCAGTTCTGGAATGCGATATTTTTTGGGTAGTCGCTGCTTCATTATGACTTTACGGTTATGCCACTCTTCTAGGTATAGGCTGGCTTCGGCACCCTTCTTGATAAGCACCATTTTTATCCCTTAACCCAAGGCGCATAAACGTCTTCCAAGCGCCACTTCACATTGACATAACTTTTCTCTATAGATGTAGAAATGCCGCTTTTGTATGCAAGAATTCCTGTCCAGGCGATCATAGCCCCATTGTCTGCGGCAAGCCCCCGGGGAACAACACAGAAACGTGCATCATGCTCATCCGCTATGACCTCAAGCATAGACTGCAACTTCCAGTTAGCAGCCACGCCCCCAGTTAACAGAACTTCAGGCTTCTCAGTGTGAGCCAAAGCCCGTTCCGTCACCTCAGTCAACATGGAAAAGGCGACCTCCTGAAGACTGAAACAAATGTCCTCCAACGGATACCGTTTAGATTGAAAAACCTGCACAGCCGCAGTGAGAAGCCCACTGAAAGAGAGGTCCATGCCCTTCACGGTATAAGGAAGAGAAACAAACTTCTTTCCCTCACTCGCCAACTCCTCAACTATAGCACCGAAAGGCGCCCCCCGCCTCTGGCTTAACCCTGCTGCTCGGGCAAAAACGTCCAAACAATTCCCTATCGCAATATCTAAAGTCTCCCCAAAAACACGGTATCTGCCGGCTTCAAAGGCTGAAACTATAGTGTTTCCTCCCGAAACATACAATGTAACAGGGTCCTTAGCTCCAGTTGCCAGCTTACCAATTTCAATATGACCCACACAATGGTTGACGCCCACCAAGGGAACATCAAGATAAGAGGCTAAGGCGCGGGCTGCGGTTGCGCCTGTGCGGAGACATGGACCTAATCCGGGTCCCTGAGAAAACGCCACTAAGTCGATGTCTTGGGGCTTTATTGCTGCTTTCTCGAAGGCTTCTGCAAGAACTTTTTCTGCGACTTCGGCGTGATGTCTAGCCGCCTCTCTCGGATGTATTCCTCCTTCCTTTGGCATGTAAGCATCGTTCACATTGGAGAGAACCTTGCCTTCAAAAGAGACAACTGCGACGCCGAAATCATCTGCTGTGGATTCGATGCCTAGACAGTAAGAGTGGGCTGAATTATTAACTGTCAACCTTTTTGGCTCCTCGCAACAAACTTCACCATCTGATACGTGTATAATGACAGAGTTTTTGGTTTTCAGGAAAGTTATGCGGTTTCGGGGTGTTAAAATGTTTCGTAGTTCAGTTAGCAAGAACTAGGAACTCTCTTTTTTGATAATATACGCAAATGGGAAAAAACCATACATCCTTTTATGCCTTAAAGTACCTATATATTATGAAGACTTGAAGGACAGATATTAGATGCCGAGACGCAACGAACTAGAACACAAAGCCTTAGATGTGATTGCCAACAATGGAAACGACGGCGTGCTTCAATCCGAATTGTGGCGAAAACTGGACGCCACCAGCAGAGAAGGAAGCCGAATCGCCCTAAAACTGGAGACCAAGGGTCTGATCCTCCGCGAGAAGGAACTCTTTGAAGGAAGATGGACATACCGCCTTTATCCCAAGAGAAAACCTGCATCTCTCAATTCCATTATTGACGCTCCCTGTCTAATGTGTCCGAATGATGCAAGATGCGGAGCTTGGAGCCCAATTTCTCCCAACGAATGCCAGAGAATGACAGAGTGGATTCTAGGTCTCAACCAAGAGGAAAAGGAATCTTCTGGTGAAATCTAGTTTTGCCTAACGCATGGGTCAAAGAACGAAAAAGAGAATATTATTACCGGAAAGCAAAAGAGGAAAAATTTCGTTCACGGGCATCCTATAAGCTTCTTCAAGCAGTAAAGAAATACAATTTCATCAAGCCCGGTTATGTGGTAGTGGATTTAGGGGCTTCTCCCGGCGGGTGGACGCAGGCTGCCAGAAAACTTGTAGACGATTCAGGTTTTGTATTAGCAGTTGACCTAAAACCGATAAAACCTGTTGACGCACCCAACGTTCGCACCATCATCGGCGATATTTCTGAACCACAAATAATCCAAGATATCCTAGAGTTTTTGCCCCGTTCAGCTGATGTTGTTGTCTCAGACGTCTCGCCTAATGTCTCTGGAATCTGGGAGCTTGATCATGCTCGCCAAATTGACCTCGCAAGCCAGTCCCTGCGGATAGCCACTTCTATTCTACGATCTGGAGGAAACTTTTTCGTTAAGGCCTTTCAGGGAAGCTCAATAAACAACTTCGTTGATGAAGCAAGACAGCATTTCAGTTTCGTAAAGCTAGTCAAACCAAGGGCTAGCAGATCAAAGAGCGCGGAACTATACGTTCTTGGAATGAACTTCAGAAAAAAGAAATAAGGGCATTGGAGTCTCCGGTATTCTAGTGTTCAGAACCTTTTTTGTTCCCGTTCAGCAGTCTAACGGTTACATGGACAGGCAAAAAATAAATCCATCTACGGAAATATTACAAGTTGAGAACTCCTGAGGTAGGGAGAAGCTTTCTCAGAACTGGTCGGGCTTTGGAGAGAATCTGTTGAGAATAGTTGCTGCGGATTCTGGAGCCGCAATTTTAAACGATAAATTCGAACCTGTGACTATAGTGGCTGCGGTGGCTATTCTGACAGAGCCGCCATACAAAAGGGCGAGTTCTATTCTTGCTGAACCTATCTTCGCTGAAGCTGATAACGGATATCAACTGATAGTCCATGAACTGGAACTCTGTCAACAACTTTTGAAGAATGTAAAGGCAGACGCGGTACATCTGGACATGTCCCTAAGAGGAATAAACTTGGAAGAACTTTCCGCGGTAGGAATCTCCACCATGAAAAAATCCCGCAAGGCACGGGGACAGATTCTAAAAATTCTGCCGAAACTAAGAAAAACTGCCTCAAACATCTTACGAACTTACGGCATAGAAGTTTTGGCATTCGGAAAAGAAAGCATTCCCGTTAGAATAGCTGAACTAACTTCAGGTGCCCACGCCATCCGCTACGCCGTAGAAAAAGCAATCAAAGAGAACATCAAATTGAAGCTTGGGCTTCCAACCAAGTGCCAACCGAAATTCTTCAAAAACAAGGTTGCGCTGTTGTCTTTGATGCCTGCAGAAAACGAGGTGGTTGGTTACGCTGAATGCAACAGAGACCTTTTGGAGCGCGTCCAGATTGTGGATATGCTTAACCCTTGTGCCCGAGGCTTCAAAATGCTGGAAATAACCCCCATCTAACAATAAATTAATTCCAAACAGTTTATGCTCGGTTTCTTTGTGCAGCGTCAACAATTATTTTGGCGGCGGTTTCCAAACCGTCCCATTTCATTACTTCCTTCTGGATTTGCTCTGATCTCTCCTGAAATTTGTTGCTATCCAAAATTTTTTGGACAGTCGCCAGCAGAACATTCTTGTTAAGGTCTTCTTGCTGGATAATCTCTGCGACTCCTAATTCAACAGCCTTTTTAGCGTTGTTAAGTTGTTCGGTGTGATTGGGTGTAGGAACAAGAATCATCGGCTTGCCGTAACAAACTGACTGGCATAATGTTCCATGTCCACCCCTAGAAACGATGATATTGCAGGCTTTCAGGTATTCGAAACGGTTTGGAATCCATCCGTGGATAATCAAGTTTCCATCCTTAACAGGTTCTGATGAAGCCTTAGGATAGCCAAGGGACATAACTATCTGGTAATCATCTGGGAATTTGCTGAAGATTTGCCGAAGGATGCCCGTGAAATAGGCGCGTTCCTTTGCGGGTCCGCTGATGGGCGCAAAGATCAGAGGCTTATCCTCTGCTAAACCCAGTTTCTTTCGAAGTTCCTTTTGGTCTGGCAAGTCGTCGGGGCGCACGGCAAGAATAGGACCTATAAATTTGATCTTTTTTTGGTAAGCCTTTGGAATATTCAGATTTCTGGTCGAAATGGTGTAGGGCGATGGAAAATCTGGAATTAGGGCTTGGATTGCGCTTGTCCATATTTTTCCGATAATCGTCAATGTGGAGGCATCTGCTATTCTGGCAAGTCTCAGGAACCTTTTTCGCCGAGGGATAATTACCTGAAATTGATTCAAAATGCAGATTTTAGGTATCCCCAACACCTTTGCAGCCATAAGAGAAGATGCCCGCGAATCCGAAACCACAACATCCGGCTCAAAAGCCTTCATAAAATCAATTTCAGCGTCAACCTGTTTCATGAAAGTGAAGACAGAGATGAAGGGTCCCGGCTTCACTGTTGTTTGCCTGAAATCGATGCTTCCGTCGGGTTTAACCGCGACCCCAATGGCAGGAACCTCCACAACCTGAAACCCTTCCTGCTGAACGTATCTGAAGCCCTCCCGGTAAGTAGAGAATAAAACTTGGGCGCCGTCCCTTTCAAGCCTCCGAGCTATGGGAATACAACGGCCAACATGGCCCAACCCCACGCCGGAAGGACAGAATTGAACTCGCATGAACTTGGTTCCCTAAATTTTTTTCAGTTTAATTTGGCCTTTGGGTAAGGCTTCCTCAAAAATTATCGCTTGGAACCTGTATGTTCTCTTGTGATAATGCACAACATTAATATTGAAAGAGGTTTCATATTTACTAGAAGGGAGGTGAAGCATGTTGAAGAAAGAAGATTTTGAACGATCCGAAGCTGTGCAGTACTGGATGGATTCACTCAAAGGCAGAGATGAGGTTGGAGGCACAAAATACCAGTGGAAGCTTCGCCTTCGTAAGTTCTGTAATTGGCTAGGCAAAACTCCCGATGAGTTAATAGATGAACGTAAATCGGATTTGAAAAGTGATGATGACAGGATTCGACACCGTGCAGAAATGGATGTGAAGAAGTATCTAAGATTTTTGGAAGAAGAGGGCTTAAGTCCCAATACGCGAAAAACATACTTTGCGGCGATAAGAAATTTCTATCAACGAAATTATACAGAATTAAAGTTCTTCCGCAGAGATTCTCCTACAGGTGTTAATGTTACAGAGGGCTCCAAAGCTGCAACCACAGAAGAAATAAGAAGCATGGTTGAGGTTTCGAAACCTAGAACAAAGGCTCTAATCCTTTTCCTCAAAGATACTGGGTTAAGTATAAGCGATACTGCAAAGTTGAGAATAGGAGATTTGGGTTTAGAAAGCGTGAACGGAATTTTTGATGCTGAACCTCCCCTTGCCATAGTAACGCGAAGAAAGAAAACAGGAACACCTACAGCTACTTTTGTGGGTCGAGAAGCATTAGATGCCATAAAAACAACGCTAAGACTGCGGCAAAGAGGAAGCCCAGAACTAAAAATTCGACGTTATGGACGGGATGAAATCAAAGGCGGAATTCCACCCGAAGAATTAACGTTAGAATCTCCACTATTTCGAAGTTATGGGAAATTCCTCAAGACTCTAAAGAAACCAAGAATAGATGCTTTGAAACCTAACAGCATAAGCGTTTTAATCCGCAAAGCTGCGATCGGTGCTGGAATCTGGAAGCAAGGTTTTAGTGCCCATGCACTTAGGCGATACTTCCAAACATCTCTAGAAAGTGCGGGAATAAATCGCAATTGGGTAAAATTAATGATGGGGCACACATTGGAAGGTGTTGAGGGTTCATACTCTCAACCACAGATAGAGCAACTAAAAGACGCTTACCTGAGAGCATACCCAAAACTCGCCATAAGTGAAATTGCAGAACAGAGAAGCCGAGTTGAAAGCCTAGAAGGACAAGTAGCAAAACTGATTATGAACGGCAAAAGAAGAGATGAATCGTTAGAGGGATTGCTGAATTTGATGGATATGATAAAGGGAGCACTCGAAACTTCAGAGACGGATACGGACAAGATCGGATTGGTTAACGACCTAAAGAAATTGCTGCTGAAAGACGGAAGATAAATCCTTCTTTTGCCCCATATCCCTTTTTTTCCTATTCAATCTATTTTTTTGTTGAATTAGGCGCAAATTGAGCTTATTTTCTATAAAGAATCTGTATTTAAACGAATTGGTTCTGTGCTAGATAATGAGATGAAACTAAAAAGTTTCAAGCATGACCTCGGATAAAATCTCTTTGAAAAAATCTTCTTTTAGAAACAAAGCCCAAAACAAGCCTTTTCTGAATCCCCCCCATTAACCAAATTTTCCGAAAAAACACAGATAACCCCCCCACTTAACATCCGTCTAGGTAATAGGTGGTTCTTTCTGTTACGCTAGGACGCATCCAGTTTTGGGCGGACGGTTCAAGTTGATGGCTGCAATCTCGTCATCAAATCCAACTTTTGTTCTTGGATTCCAATCTCCAACCATTTGGAAGGGATATTTCTTTGAGACAAGTAGGACAAACAATACTACTATTCTTTGGTAAACGTGGATGTAAATTGTAAATGCTTCCGCATTGTTCATGGGGACACATAAATGTGAGTGCTTTCCATTTGTATTATAAGCATAGTGCGAGATGAGGCACATTAAAAAGCGGCACCATTCAATCCTCCGGATTATTGTGTTGACCTGATAAAAGTTTGTATATTTCAGAGAAGAGCCTTCTTGTCCTCGGTTTCATCAGGTATCACACTACTTTGCTCCTCCTTAATTGTCTGTTTGATGCAATTTTTTGTTACTGAACTGTACAGCTAATCACTCAAAATTCTAAATACATGGATTGAACTAAAGGTCTGAGGAGTTATGCCTCTGCCTCTTCAATTTTGTGCATAAACTCAAGGGCTGGAGAACAAAGTCTCACTTTTTTCTCTTTTTTGTTTATATCAACAAAGTCGAATTTCCACAAGAACTTTAGAACTGTTAAGGTTTTGAATTTGGTACCTCGGGAGAATTGTGTGATTTCTTTGATGCTATGCCATTTGCCATCTAGAAGCAAGCAGAAAATCGTGTTAGCAATTTCCATATGAACCTATACTAATGTTTTTACAGGGTCATTTATTCGTTATGAAACTTTTTTAGATAATATTTCTCTAGATTTATTCTCTGGGTTTAAAGGATAACTTGTATGAATAATTTGGTGACCTGCCAGTGATTGTGATTCTTCTAGAAAAAAGGATGCGCGCGCATCCGTTGATGAAGTTTAAATATTGATTAGAAGTATTATTTTTAATAGTGGTTGGAGATGGGTGAGGTTATTCTTGCGGATTTCATTGTGAAATGGCAAGATAAAATTTCCAGGATAGAAAAAGGGTCTTTGGATTATGATGCTGTCAGGGGCATTAAGGCGGATTATGAAGTTAACCTGTTGGAAGTTAATATGGGGTTAAGCAAAGAAACTGTGGAGAGGGGTGCAATGGTGAAGTTGGACATGTTGAAAGCTGAGTTATATGCTGCCCTTGAGAGGGCTAATGCTCGCTTTAGAAAGGAAAATCCTTTGGTTATCAGTAGAGGCAATAACTTCTTTAACAGGATGCTGGAAGGAGTTCATCAATAAACCAAGGTTTGGATTGGCTGATTCCTAATAGTTTGCGGGTTAACTGGCGCGCGCTGTGCTTTAGAAGGGAAATAGAGTTCAGGTTCCCAAGTTGATGCTTTGGCAGTTTAAGTTGGAATCTGATCAAGCGTTAAAGGTGTGTGTTAACGCTTTAGCCATTTGGACGAGTTGGCAGTTCTTCTATGGGAAAATGGGTAAGGACGGGAGGATATTGATTCCGAAGGTTATTTTGGGGCTTTTGCGAGTGGATAAGCCCAGTCTGACAGGCTACGTTATAGAAGTTTCTATTGAATCTGCATGACGGTAGAAATAAAGGGCGCTTTAAACTCTTACGCCCGGATTGACGGCGTAGTATTTGTTTTGCCTTTTTCATAGTGTTGCAGCGCACTATCAATCGAGTTTTTCGGTATGATTTAGTTTCGCTACGGAGCGACTTGTTCGATGCTTATGTTGTCTATTTCTAAGTCGCCAAAGTTGCTCTCGTTTATGGCGTTTAAGTATATCATAACTGTGTTGATGTTTACGTTGTTATCGAAAGGTACACCTGTCGCTGTTCCTAATCCAGAAATGAGTCCTGCTCCGGTGATTGTTAAGTCGAAGGTTTTTGCGTCTAGGTCAGCTATGACTTCTATAGTTGCATCTCCGCCTGAGTTTGATCCTGCGTCTCCACTGACAACGGCTACTTGGTTAACTGTTACTCCATTGTAGTAACCGAAACCCTCGTGGACCGAGAATCCGTTGTTTGTTCCGCCCCATTTGAGGTTAACTGCTACCCCTGTTGTATCTCCTGTGGGGGCGTTTGTTAGGCCTTGACCGAGTTGCATAAACGCCTCGTACGTGCCTTCGCTGCCTGTTCTTTCGAAATTAAAGGTGAAGCTCCACCTTATTTTGCCGGTTGTCTGTTGACCGAACGTTATGTAAACCAATGGTTGGTGATCATCGTCTTGAGCGTTGAAGTGCAGTCTGT
>Ga0209427_10005568_pt1 | contig 14450 bp, 8 predicted proteins | sample DeeMarSWOR136_30_FD_187465 | JGI IMG/M metagenome (GOLD analysis project Ga0209427, IMG submission 187465) | Marine sediment microbial communities from White Oak River estuary, North Carolina - WOR-1-36_30 (SPAdes) (version 2) | ecosystem: Environmental > Aquatic > Marine > Intertidal zone >... | reverse complement strand
TCTCTCCTTGGCAAGAGAAGGGGTGAGGGTGGTGATCATAGAGAAGGAGACCCTACCCCGGCACAAAATCTGCGGAGGAGGTGTTGTTCGAAGGGCCCTCCGACTTCTACCCGTTGACGTGTCAGATACCATTGAGAGAGAGTGTTACGTGGCGGAAGTGAATCTGGTATCTGCGCTACTCCATTTTACCTCAAAGCGGGACGAGCCGATGGTCTCAATGACAATGCGGGATCAGTTCGACTTCCTCTTGGTATCGGCGGCCAAAGAGGCGGGGGCAGAGGTCCAAGAAAAATGCCAGGTGCGGGATGTAGTGAACCATGCCGATAAAGTTGAACTGGTAACCAGTAAAGGTTCTCTATTTGCTCAATTTGTAGTCGCCGCCGATGGCGCAGGGAGTATTGTCGCTAAGAGGGCTGGATGGAAAGAGACGCGTAACCTTGCTCCGGCTTTGGAGTGTGAAGTTGTTGTCAAGGATGAATTATTAGAGCGATTGTGCCATGTAGCGAGGTTTGATTTCGGCTTGATACCATCCGGATATGCGTGGACATTCCCGAAAAAGGATCATCTCTCCATGGGTGTTTTGAGTATGCGGCCGGGTCCTATAAAACTGAATAGGATGTTTGAGCAATACATGGAACTCATCAACCTGGACGGTGTTGTCAGCATTAAAAGACGGGGTTCTTTGATTCCTGTCAGCCCCAGAAAAGATGGATTTGTAAAGAACAGGGTGCTTTTGACCGGAGATGCAGCAGGCCTTGTGGACCCCGTTGTTGGAGAGGGGATCACTTCTGCAGTAATGAGCGGGATGATCGCATCCAAGGCCTTGCTTGATGGAGCGTTTGATAAGGGGAAGGTGAAGCCATATTATGAATCAGCGCTTTCGAAGAAGATACTTCAAGATTTAAGATTGGGCAGAGTGTTGGCAAAACTCATTTACGATTATCCAGGACTGCTCCGTCGGCTGTTGGCGTTGTATGGGCAGGAATTCACAGAGGCTGTGACTGATGTGGTGACAGGGGAAAAGACCTACAAAAAAATGATGTCCGCGCCGCGCAATTATCTCCAGTTGTTCCGAATCTGGTATGAGAAGCGGAAGGAGAAGTATGGGCATGAAGGACCCCCGGGCTAAGCGGCATTCTCTGCAGGGGCCAAAAAATTTTAGGGGAGCTTTTGAAGGGCTGTTTCAAAGGGCTAAAATTATACGGATTTTTTATTTCATTAAAAGGATATGAACCATGGATTTTTCTTTGAGTGACGAGCAGAGGGATATCAAAAGAGCAGCAGCGGAATTTGCGCGAGGTGAGTTTACACCGGAGCTGGCACAGGATTGCGAATTGAACCACCGGTTTCCCAGAGAGCTTTTCAAAAAAGCAGGTGAACTGGGTTTCATTGGTCTCGATTACCCTGAGGAAATAGGCGGCGGAGGCCTGGGAGTGCTGGAGAATGTCATTGTCATAGAAGAGTTCTGTAAGGCAGATTCAGGTCTGGGTATGGCCATGCATCTCGCCTACTTACCTGCCAAGATTGTGAGAATCTTTGGCACACCCCAGCAGCAAGAGAAGTACCTGGCTCCCCTTGTGAGGGGGGAATGGGTTTCAGCCGTATCATTCACGGAACCGGATCATGGCAGTGATCTGACCCGGATGGATACCACTCTGGAAGAGAAGGAGGATGGATTTGTTCTGAATGGAACCAAGATTTTTACCACCAATGCGGCATACGCGGATTTTTTCATTATTCTGGCTCAGGAAGATCAAGAGGCTCAGGCGGGGAAAGGGATGACTACCATTTTGGTTCAACCGGACCCCTCTTCATGGCTCGGTGGTAAGATGGAGATCAATGAGATTCCCCATAAAATGGGATTAAGGATGACTTCCAGCGGTGAATTGGTTTTCCATGATCTGAAACTGCCCAAAGAAAACATTTTGGGAGAGAGGGGACGCGGACTTCTCAATGTTCTCGACTTCTTAGATGAGAGCCGGATTGAAATAGGGGCTCAAGCCCTGGGCAATGCCCAAGGGGCATACTTGAGGGCATTGAATTATGCGAGAGAGCGAAAACAGTTCAAAAAACCCATTATTGCGTTCCAGGGCATAGGACATAGGCTGGCAAGGATGTGGAGCCAGCTTCAATCCCTGAAATGGATTACGTACCAAGCGGCCTGGCTGTGCGACCGGGGGCCTGAAACATCCGATGATATCAAGGCCCTTTTTACCTCCATGGTAAAACACCACGTGCCTGAGACGGCAAAAATGATCATTGATGAGACTATTACCGTGTTCGGGGGCTATGGGTATTTTCTGGATCAGGATGTGGAACGGAGGTACCGGGATAATCGCATTGTGGAAATGTATGAGGGGACCGTGGAAGTCCAGTTGAACAACATGATTCGCGTCCTAAAGAAAATGAATCTGGATTTCATCAGTTCTACACTTCTCTAGCCAGCAGCGCCAGCTAACAAAGGGTCGCCAAAAGGTAAATCTGAAGCCCGGTTATGTCACCGTTCAGCTTGGCCTGTTCTCTGTTTTGATGGCCTGTGTGCGCAGGCGTCAGGGCAAGGGAGCCCCCGGAAGAAACCGTGCATAGAAGGCCTGGTTTTTGGCCCCTCCAGAGAACCTCGCTCAGCCCACCAAGAGTTCTTGCCCGGCTGTTTCAAAGGGCTAAAATGTTGCTATAACTCTAGGTTAAATGAAATCTGAACAGGCTGTTGCCCAAACCTCAGCTTGGGCTGCATGCTTGGCTCCTGATGCCTTGATGGTGGATCAGGACATTTTCTTGGCTTGACAAGTAGAAGGGTGGAGGTATATAAAGTAGCAAGTGGATTAGGACACATGAAGAGTCCGTAAGAAATACGAAAACATCTAGGACAAGGAATAAAAGGCCACGGAGGTCTTGGGGCGGCAGCAGCCGCAGGCTTCCGTGGCCTTTTTATTGGCCACGTTTAATTGGACCTCAACGTCGAGGAGAAAAAAGAGAAGCGTTGCAGAGTAAACTTAGAAAAGGAGGGAAGAAATGATGGAGAAGATATTCAAAAAGGCACTGACTTTGGGTTTGATACTCTTTGTGCCTGTGTGTCTCGTTTCAAAGGTGGGTGCCCATGAAGAAACGCGACTAGATGAGCGTAAGCCGGTTTGTCTCAAGGCGTACCCAACGGACCCCGCCCAATTCAATGAATTGGTTCGGCCTTATGTCACGCAAATCATTCAGAGGCATGGTCTTGAGGAGTGGAAGGCCGTTCTGTTGACCAATGAGCTTCATCGGCATCTAGGCATGTGGTCTATCATTGGAGCGAAGATGGGAGTTAGGGCAAGAGAGGTGTTGGGGGCACCTTTCGATCAACTGGAGGTGATCTCGTTCTCTGGATACAAGCCGCCGTTTAGTTGTATAAGCGATGGGCTTCAAGTGTCCACGGGGGCGAGCCTCGGTCGGGCAACCATTACGAACACCCATCTGGGACAGCCAGAGGCCATATTTATACACAAAGGTAAAAGGCTTCGTCTGAGCGTCAAGCCTGAAGTGAAGGCTCAAGTAGGGAAAGTGATCAAGGCATTATCCAAGAAGTATGGTTTTCGATCTCACATATACTTTCACGAACTGGACAAGATCTCGGTGAAATATTGGCTTGAATGGGACCGTAATAAGATTTTTGAAGAGGTCCTGGAGTAGGCCCTATAAAGAGGTATGGGGGGATAAATCAGGGAGAGGTTGGTTTTATCAGTTCATGAATGAAGCATGCAATCTGCTCTGCGCCTCGAGGGTCTGTACGGTGGATCCGGGGCAAGGCCAGAAGATCCGGGAGCGAGGAGAGCCAGGCGCCACTGTAGAATTCACCTCCTAGGATGGGCAGACCGGGCATTCTACTCCCAATAAAAGAGACCAATTTTTGAGACTCGCGAAACCTGCTTCGGGCCACATATCCAAAGGGAACCCCGGCATAATAGATTTCAGCCAATGTACTGTAACCCACCTTGCCGATGACCGCATTCGAGGCGTTCACCAGGTCTGGATGGAAATAATGTGAGTGATGAGGCAGGAGCACCAGGTTGTCACGAATCGTCACCTCTCTGCTGGCCCCTGGAATGACAAAGTGAGTCCCTCTTTTCTTGCCTAGTTGTTTCAAGAAGCTGTACTTTTCTTCAATGCCGCCCATGGTGATGAGCACCGTTTTAGCGTTTACAGGTATCCCCAAGCGCTTACGAATTTCGCTCGCTGGCGTTTTCATTTTGCGGCTCACCGGAAAAGTGGTGAGGTCCGCGCTGCGTGGATCGCAGATGGGTTCGGTCTGGATACGGAAATGGGCTGCATTGAATACGCTTCTCAAATAGCTGATGTGATCACCTATTCTTCCCTCCATTTCTGCATATCCCTGATAAATCCAATCCCAGGTAAAGTTCTCAATGAGCAGGGAAGGGATCCCTGCTTCCCTAGCAACCATGATGCCCATAGGGGCGATGTCACAGATGATCAAAACACAATTCAATTTTCTTATCAGCCTTGCCAGGTCTCTGATCTTGGAAGAATCGAATGGTAGGAAATGATTCAAACGTTTTACGGTCTCGGGGATGTCTGCGTGGAGTGGTGTTTTCTGCACAAGGCCAATGTCCGTGAGCAAGGAATGATATCCAAAATCTCCAAAAAGTGAATCGTCAAAGAACCAGTGGGGCACCTGAGTGAAGATTTCAAAACGGATGGTCGAATCCAACTCGTGCATGGCCTCCATGACGCCAGCAGCCCTGGCCGCATGGCCGTAACCGTGGGGGGAAATAAAATAGGCAATGGATGGGTTTACAGACATTTACCTTGTTGACATCTATGTTTGGACGACCCGTTCCTATTAAAGAGGAACTGCGGCCTTGTATAGGTTTGCCTCTCCTTCGATACGGTAGAGTTCCACCGCGGCAGGGACAATGATGGCAGTCCCCTTGGTCAGAGAAAGAGATTCTCCAGTGCTCAGATCGCTAATGCGGGCATTTCCCTCTAAACAAGTTATGATCTCCACACTGCGCCTTTGGGAGCTCTCAAACAGAGAACCTTTAAAAACAGAAATCACGGATAACAAAAACTCTTTAGCGGGCGTATGGTAGACCTCCTCACCGCTCTCAAGCCTCTCTGGCTTCAGTATGTCCACTTCGCTGTGCGTGAAGTCCAGAATCTTCAAAAGCTCAGGGATATCCATGGTTTTGCCGGTCAATCCTCCCCTTAGCACGTTGTCTGAGTTTGCCATGAGCTCCATTCCAGCGCCTTCCAGATAGGCGTGAAGCCTACCTGGCGGGGTATAAAAACCTTCCCCCGGCCGTAGTTTAACCAAGTTCATGAAGATGGGGGAAAGGACACCCATATCGCCTGGATATTTCTGATTAAGCTTAGTGATCCATTCAAACTCCGGGCCAGTGGTGGAAAGCTTATCACAATGATGCACCACCTCTGCTACCAATTGCCTCTGAGTGCCCTGATCCATGGTCATCAAAGTGGTGAAGAACACTTTCAGGCCGCCAGCCTCACTTTGCCCCTGTAAGTGGATAGCCTTGTTTTTGAGGGCGGGTGCGCCGATTCTCTCGATTAGCGCCATGAGATCGTCAATTTTTCTGAATCCATTCAAGAGCCAGAAAGGGGTCAGCGCACAAATCATTTCAGGCTTGTGGTTTTCGTCCTTATAGTTTCGATGAGTCGCGTCCAGAGGAATTTTTATTCCATTTTCCCGTGCAAAACCTTCCTGGGCCTGCTCACGGCTGGGGTGGGCCTGCACGGAGAGGGGTTTATCTGCGGCCAGGATCTTGAATAGAAAGGGTAATTCATTGGAAAATTCTTTTGCAACGGTTTCTCCGAGGATTCCTTCAGGATCTTTTCGTATCCATTCCAGCAAGGATATCCAGTCGCCGTCCCAGAGGACCAGGGAAGGTGCCTTAGGATGAGCTCCCATCCAGAGCTCTGCCTGCGGTTTTTCGGCAGGAAAGGGTTCTCCCATAAGTTTAGGTATGAATGTCTTTGATCCCCAGGCGTAGTGCTGGGTCGGATTCTTCAGAATGCTGATTTTTACCATTGAATTTTTTTCTCCGATGTACTGCATTTCTGTAAGATTATACTGAGCGCACAGCAGATTATTCTAATACTTTTTCACGTTTCCCGCACATGATGTCTTTTCCTTCCACGTCGGCAAAGGCACGGTTGTGAGAAGAAGGGATTAGGCCCTATAAAAGGGTTGGTAGGCGTATCCTATTTGACTTTCAGGGCTTTTTGCCCTATACTCAATAAAATAATTCTTGTTTTATATCATTCTTGAATCTGATTAAGAAATCAAAAATGTCCTAGAGCCGATTGGGCTCATAGAGAAGGTTTTGCCATGTACAATATTGCTTCAGAAGAGACCTACACCGACGGCCAAGTTATCTTTAAAGAGGGAAGTTCTGGGGACTGGGTCTATATGATACTCTCCGGCTCGGTAGAGATCTCTAAGAATGTTGGGGGAAGGAAGTTCGTTCTAAGTGTTCTCCAGCAGGGCGAGATTTTCGGTGAACTCAATTTGATCGCAGGTATTAAGAGGACGGCTACGGCTCGCGCAATTGGTGAGACGAACCTTGGCCTTATTGATCGGACACCTCTGGATGATGAGTTCAATAAGCTCTCATCAGACTTCAGATCTGTTCTTGTGGCCATGGTCCACAGATTTGAGAAGACAGTCAGCAGGGCCATCGAGTTCTCCTGTCGATCTGAGGTGAGAGCAACCAAGAGCCTATCCCTCACTTTCAAAGATCGTCAGGCCTTTGTGAAGGCATATGCGACAAACATTAGTTCAGGAGGTCTTTTCATCAAAACAGAGAGACCCCTATTGCAGGGTGAGGAATTTTTCCTCAAACTCCAACTCCCGGATATTGCGGAGCCATTGAAGATTAGCTGTGAAGTGGTCTGGTCAAGAAAACCTGGAGACTTTGAAAAAGGCCCCCCTGGGATGGGCGTTAAGTTTCATGAAATGAGTGGAAACGACAGGCAAATCTTAGATAAATACCTCAGAGAGGTCACAGCTCCCTAATCTTCCTAAAGCATCGCTTTCTCAATAACACCGATCACCAACCTATCCCATACGGGCCAAAGACCGGTTCATCTTGTCCTTTTGGCGATCGCAATGACACTTCAAATTTGGATTTTTATGGGTTGAAACGTGCGAAGTTTGGTATGGCGTATGGGGAGGGAGTCAAGGAAAGGTCCTATCAGATTTCTTGGATACCATACTTGGATATGAGACGAGATAGGTACGTCCTTTGAACATCCATAACTTTTGCCGCCTTACTTCGATTGCCTCCGGCGTGTTTCAAGTTTATAGTGATAAACTCCTTCTTGAACCTGTCCAGGGCCTCTTTGAGCGTAAGACCAACCTCCAGGCCCGGTTGGACGGCTTTTTGGCGGGAAATGGGCAGATCCTCAGGCAAGATCTCCTGCGCGTTGCCCATCACCACGGCACGTTCAAGGGCATTTCTGAGTTCCCGCACATTGCCGGGCCAATCATATTCGATCATCTTTTTCATGGCCTCTTCTGAGACCTTTAGATTGGGGTGTCCAGTTTCCTGCTTGAAAATACGCAAAAAGTAGTCCACAAGCAGAGGGATGTCTTCTCTCCTCTCTCTTAGGGAGGGCATCTGGATTTGTACCACATTTATCCGATAATAGAGATCTTCTCGGAACTTTCCTTGGTCCACCTGTTGGGCGATGTCTATATTGGTGGCCGAGATGACCCTCACATCCACGGATATGGGTGTATTTCCCCCCACCCGATAAAAGATGCCCTCTTCCAGCACCTGGAGCAGCTTGGCTTGCATGCCCGGGGACATCTCTCCAATTTCGTCCAGAAACAGGGTGCCTCCATCAGCCAGTTCAAATTTTCCTATCTTTCGGGCCATGGCGCCCGTAAAGGCCCCTTTTTCGTGACCAAACAGCTCGGCTTCCAGCAGGGTCTCGGGCAGGGCCGCGCAGTTGAGCACAATCATGGGCTTAGTCTTCCTGGGACCCGCCTGATGGATTAATCTGCCCAGGAGTTCCTTTCCTGTTCCGCTCTCACCCAGAACCAAGGTGCTGGTTTTAGAGTTAGCCACCTTGAAGGCATCCGATATGACCTTCTGTAAGATCTTGCTCTCCCCAATGATCTGGTATTTGTCCCCCAGTTCCTCTTTTAAATCGAGGTTTTCCTTTCTTACCTGATCGATTCTCTGGGCATTGCCGATCGCCTTAGAGGCCAACTCGGCAAAGACCGTCAGAGTGGTCATATCTTCGTTGCGAATGGGGCTGCCGTCCTCTTTGTCTATAATCTCAACGACCCCGATGATTTCGCCTTCCACCTTCATGGGGACACAGGCTATGGAACGGGTCTCAAAGCCTACGGATTCACTAATTTCCTTGTACCAGCGGGGGTCTTTGCTCACATCGGAGATGAGGAGGGGTTCTCCCGTTTCAGCCACGAATCCGGCGATTCCCTGGCCCAGGTTCACCTCAAATTTCATCACTTCTTCCCCTTTTTCCCCAGTGGCCACTTTAAAGTGAAGCTTTTTGGTCCTTTTATCCAACAAGAGCAGGGAACTGGCCTTGGCTTGAACCATCCGGGTCGCTGTGTCAATGATGAGTTCCAGGAGTTCATCCAGGTCGAACACCGAGGAGACCCACGTGGAGATTTCTTTCAAGCGATCTATGGAGGAACTGGGGGTTGAAGATCCTACATTCATATTATGATCTTTCACCATCAAAACACCGTCTCAGTTTAACGGCAAGAATAACAGACATTTATAGGAATGTCTACTTTTTTATCAGTACTTTGAAAGAAAAAGATAACGTGTATCTAAATTGATAATCTTGGGAAAAATTTATAGAAAATAGGGAAAATTACATGCCGCTTGCAAGGGAAAAGGCCCGTGCAGGATACGGAAGAATCACAAGTAGTTGGAGAGATGCAGATGCTAATCCTATTTTTTCATGTTGGCCTAACGCCGTACAGATTTACCATAGAGATCCGTGGACCCGTATCCAATATCATACAACCCTGGGCTGAAACATTAAAATATTCCCTTGGGATGTGTCCTAAATTTGTCAAAAACCTCAAGGGGTTCATAGATTTTTCATATGAGATGGCTCCGCTGGGCATGTCATTTGCTTGTATAATTGATGATTCAGTGTAAGGCAGACCCGTTGTGTCATCTGTTCTCTATTTCTTCCACAACTCACATGACTGACGGACAAAATGGCGTCCTTTTCTGGGTGAAGATGGGGGGTTTCATGACCAAGCTTTATATCATCAACGGACCGATGATGGGCCGCTCCTTTGCGCTTAACGGCAATACCGCATTTGTGGGAAGGGCTCCTGACAACGACATCCAAATTAACGATCGTTCTGTTTCCCGGAAGCATCTAAGAATCTTCAAGAGAGGTGATCACTTCTTCGTTGAAGATCTTAACAGTCAAAATGGAACCTGGATATTTGGAAAGGAAATAGAACCTGGCCAGGAATGCCATGTGACAGAAGGCCTGCCCATCGGCATTGGGAGTATTCTGATAAGCCTGGTGGAGGGAAACTCAGAGGAGGATTTGGTCACACAGTATTCCATGGACCTTCTCGAGCCTACTGGCAAGAAATGGAGAAACCTTCCCCACAATAACAGACGCATCTCAGATCGTAGACATCTAGAACTCATCCACGAAGTTTCCACCGCCCTGATGCAGTCATTACATATCAATGAGATTGCTGAGAAGATAATGGATTTTGTTTTCGCTTGTCTCAAAAGGATAGATAGCGGGGCTATCCTATTGTTTGAGAAAGAGACCGGAGGGCTCAAGGAAATCATAGTGAAGTCGAAAGAAGACGGAGAAGAAATCGTATTTACTTACAGCCGAACCATCGTGAACCGTGTCATCCGAGAAGGTAAAGCCGTGATAATGTCAGACACCAGCAAAGAAGAGAGGGAGGATCTTTCAGATAGCATAGAGATGATGCGGGTCAAATCAATCATGTGCGTACCACTCATCTTCAAGTCTGAAGTACGGGGTGCGATCTATGTGCACTCTATTAACGTGCCATACGGATTTCGAAAAGATGACCTCCTCCTTCTCACCGGATTGAGCACGCCGGCGACCGTGGCCTTGGAGAACGCCCTGCTTTATTCCAAGAGCAAAGGAATTGAAAAGGCCCTGCGTCGATCTGAGCAGAAGTATCAGGCACTGGTCGAACACTTAGAGGACATGGTTTTCACCATGGACATGGATGGCCGATTGATCTTCTGCAATCCCAGGACGGAGATGCTTACAGGGTACTCCATGGATACCCTCGTTCACATGACCTATCGGGATTTTGTGGCTCCCGAGTCTGTCCCCGTGGTAAAAAGCCAAATTGCTTCCTTGTCAAAAAGAGGAGTGATCCATCCCTTCCCAGTGACCCTCCTTCACGCGGATGGAAGAAGAGTCCATATGGAGTTGACCTTTACCTCCCATAGAGATGAAGAAGATGAGACCGTTGAGATCCAGGGCGTGGCCAAAAGGATAGGGGGTCCTCCTCACGCAAAAAAACTGCCATCCTATGAGGAAGCAGGAGCTACCCTTTAGATAGGAAACGGCTCACGCGTGAAGAGATCAGGAAGGGGGTCAGGCTCAGTGCTTTTATTGCTCAGGGGTTTCTTTTTTTCCTAACCTGAGAGTATGTAATCTCTTGCCCATGAATGGAATTCATTTTCTTTCAATAGGCATTTTCTTTCCCATTATCTGGGTGGTCTCCCAAAGCAAACTAACCAAACTATTTGAAATCCAAAGAGACTTTTCGGCAGCCGTGTTTGGCATTTTTTTTGCTCTCTATACACAATGATTAAACATATCTTTCCTCCCATCTAACCTCTTTCAGGGAGTTAAGTCATGGATTATCCACTCAAGTTGCCTCCTTTTGGCTCCTCGCAGGGGGATTATTTCGCTCAGCGGGGAGCCTTTTTATTTTTCCTTTAATTCTACCCCGATGAGTAACCATACAGACCCATGTTACCTGCCATACTGAGAAAGTTTAAAATCCGAGCAAAGAGGCGGACTATCGCTGAGAGGCGTTCTGGAAGAGATAGACGCAAATTATACGATGTTCACTATCTATCGGACGAAGAGCTTCTAAATAGGCTGCGTGTAGAAAGAAGATTCGAACCAGAGCGAAGAGCGGGCTGGACAAGAGTAAGCAAGTGGGGGAGTGTGCAGACCGAAGAATAGTTGAGGAAGGAGGGGTATCGAAGAATAAATCCCGGAGCATGGACAAATATAAAAAAGGCCTCATTTCCTGTGAGGCCTTTTTTACTTGGCTTGCCGAGGCGTAGTACGCAACGAATAGGGGATGAATAGTAAAAATGAATTCTTGCCCGCCTCAACGTCCTCCGTGCCTTAATCCTTCGGACTCGGTATTGACAAGTAGCCTTTGAATACACAAAATAACGGCGATTTCCGGTAGGCGATTTCCAGGGGGGTTTTCTTCGCGTGAGATCTCAAGGGTCGGCACAGCCTTATTCTTATTAAATTGGTGGAGAAGCAGGTGGAAACGATTCAGGAGAAAGATTGGCATGGCCTTGAAGTGGAGGAAGTGGCGGCGGCCTTGGAGACGGACCTGACCAAAGGACTGCCCGAGGAAGAAGCCTTGCGCCGAATCGAACGGGTCGGGTCCAACGAACTGACACGGAAGAAAGGCCAGGGACCCATTGTTCGTTTCCTTCTGCAATTCAACCAACCACTTGTTATCATCTTGCTTGTTGCCACAGTGGTCACTCTCTTTCTGCAAGAGTACGTGGACGCTGCGGTCATCTTCGGCGTGGTCCTAGTCAACGCCCTCATCGGTTTCGTGCAAGAGTCCAAGGCCCTGAGGGCCATCGAGGCCCTGGCCAAGGCCATGACCAGTGAAGCCACGGTCCTGCGAGGCGGGGAGAGACATCGCCTCCCGTCGAGTCGGCTTGTGCCCGGCGACATTGTCATCCTCCAGTCAGGCGATAAGGTCCCTGCAGACATGCGCCTGATCAAGACCAGGGAGTTGCAGATCGACGAGAGCGCCCTCACGGGCGAGAGCGTACCGGTTCAGAAGCAAAACACCTTGCTCCCCGCTGAGATGGTGGTGGGCGACCGACGCAACATGGCGTATTCCTCGACCCTCGTGACTTACGGGGGCGGCCAGGGCATCATCGTGTCTACGGGTGACCGTACCGAAATCGGGCGTATCAACGAGATGATCGCCTCGGCCGACGTCCTTGAAACGCCGCTCACCCAGAAGATCCACCATTTTTCCAACATCCTACTTTTCGCCATACTGGGCATGGCAGGCCTGACCTTCGTAGTGGGGTTTCTCCGCGGACAGGAGTGGGGCAAGATGTTTTTGGCCGCCGTGGCTCTGGCGGTGGGAGCCATCCCAGAGGGCTTGCCCGCGGCCATTACCATCACCTTGGCCATCGGCGTTTCGCGCATGGCCAAACGCAACGCCATCATACGTAAACTGCCTGCGGTAGAGACCCTGGGCTCAACCATGGTCATCTGTTCGGACAAGACCGGGACGCTCACCCAGAATCAGATGACAGTCCAGAACATCGTGGCGGGTGGGAGGCGATACTCGGTCACAGGGGTGGGCTATGCTCCCGAGGGCAGGATTGAGGATCCTCACGCCGAGTTCGACCCGGACTCCAACCTGGCCCTCCAGGAACTGCTTAAGGCCGGTATCCTGTGCAACGACTCCAGCCTCAGAAAGACCGAGATGGGATGGAAGGTGGAGGGTGACCCCACCGAGGGTGCCCTCATCACCTCGGGCATGAAGGCCGGGTATGATAGGCAACAACTGGAAAAGGAGATGCCACGCCTTGACACCATACCCTTCGAGTCAGAGCGGCAGTACATGGCGACCCTTCATGAACAAGGCGACGGCAAGCCACGGGTCATTTACGTCAAGGGGTCCATTGAGAGCATCTGCGTGGAGTGCAGCATGATTTTCGGACCCGACGGCCAGCCTAATCTGCCTGGCCACGAGACAATCATGGAATGGGTCGAGTCCATGGCCGACAAGGGCCTCAGGGTCCTAGCATTTGCCCGAAAGGAAGTGGAAGAGGACAAGACCGAGATCACCCATGCCGACGTGGAGCAGGGAATTGAGTTCCTGGGCCTTCAGGGCATGATTGACCCGCCCCGTCCCGAGGCCATCGAAGCGGTCGAGGCTTGCACAGTAGCGGGCATCCGGGTCAAGATGATAACGGGAGACCATGCGGGCACGGCAGCGGCTATCGCCCGGCAAATGGGCCTCTGTGGGGAGAGCTGTTCCTATCATACCCGCGAGGTCATCACGGGAAAGGATATCAGCGCCCTGGGCGACGAGGAATTAGTGGAAGAGGCCGAGCGCACAGCGGTGTTCGCGCGGGTGTCTCCAGAACAGAAGCTCAGGTTGGTGGAGGCCCTGCAGAAGCGGGAAAACGTGGTTGCCATGACGGGCGATGGGGTGAACGATGCCCCGGCCCTGCGCCAGGCTAATATCGGCGTGGCCATGGGCATCTCGGGTACCGAGGTCTCCAAGGAGGCGGCTGATATGGTGCTCACAGATGACAACTTTGCCACAATCAAGGCCTCGGTCGAGGAAGGCCGCGGGGTATTCGACAACCTGATTAAATTTATTACCTGGACCTTGCCTACTAATGGCGGAGAGGGGTTGGTCATCATGGCTGCCGTGATATTGGGAACACGGCTGCCTATCCTTCCGCTCCAGGTCTTGTGGATTAACATGACCACAGCCCTCCTCCTGGGTCTGATGCTGGCTTTCGAACCCAAGGAGCCGGGCATCATGGAAAGGCCTCCCCGTGACCCCAAGACCCCTATCCTTACCCGACCGCTGATAGTGCGAATAGTGCTGGTGAGCGTTCTCCTCGTCATAGGAGCCTTCGGACTGTTCAAGCTGAAACTCATGCTGCACGGCGAAAACGAGGATTTGGCCCGGACCCTGGCGGTCAATGTCTTTGTTTTCGGCGAAATGTTCTATCTTTTCAACTGCCGGTCCATAACCCATCCCATCTGGACGCTGGGTTTCTGGAGCAACAAGTTCTTATGGCCGGGGGTGGCCGTGATGACGCTTCTTCAATTAATCTATACTTATGTGCCCTTTTTCAACACCATTTTCCAGAGCGCCCCTATGGGCCTTCTGGATTGGAGCATGATCCTGGCCAACAGCCTTGTGATCTTCATAGCGGTCGAGACGGAGAAATGGCTCAGGCGCCGGAGGGGGTCGCACCCCCTTGTACTGGAAGCCGCGGTCTGAGGGTTTGCTTTAAAGGCCTAAATTAATCCCTCTCTGACTGCTCCTAAACAACCCACCTAGCCTAGCCATAAGTAAAGATTTATTTGGGTAGTCATTAATCTGGCTTTTTGATAGATTACAAAGGGAAATCAAAAGATTGATTACAGATGTAAGGTCCTGTTCGGTCTGTCGTGGTTCC
>Ga0209427_10005567_pt1 | contig 14451 bp, 15 predicted proteins | sample DeeMarSWOR136_30_FD_187465 | JGI IMG/M metagenome (GOLD analysis project Ga0209427, IMG submission 187465) | Marine sediment microbial communities from White Oak River estuary, North Carolina - WOR-1-36_30 (SPAdes) (version 2) | ecosystem: Environmental > Aquatic > Marine > Intertidal zone >... | reverse complement strand
CGTTTCAACGTTATATTTTCCTTTCAATAGGCATGAAACAAAAACAGCTGTAAGATCGGAGCCGCCTCTTCCAAGCGTTGTTTCTAAACCGTCACTTGTGATACCGAGGAAGCCTGCCTGTGCAACTATCTTTCCATCTTCAAGTGACTGAATAAGGTGGTTAATCTTATTCTTGCTTAACTCATAATCAGGGGTAGCATTTTCGAAGTTGTCATCTGTTACAATAGGCCATTGCTCTTTAGGGATGTGGCAGGAATCGAGACCGTTGCTCTTAATGATGTATTCCATGAGAACAGATGTCGGCAATTCTCCACCATTGGTTAGAACTTTTGCTTTAACGGTTCCAAGAAAGCGCTTATTGATTAAAGCGACAGCTTCATCCATCTGCTGCCGATATTGTTGTAATTCATAAATAACCTGTTTCAGATACTTGCTTTTGACATAGTTTTTTGCTATTCTCTCGTATGTGTTGAATATAGAATCTATTGCGAGAGGTCTAGAATGAGTGTAAGATTCGCCTATTCTGATGAGTTCATCTGTGAATCCGTTTGGCGCAGAGAAAACAACTACAGGACCTAAATCATCCTGATCCCTGAGTGATTTTATGCAATCCAAAATTTCAGGTATTTTTTCGCCCTCATTACTTAAAAGACTCCCGCCGAATTTTGCCACCGAAAGCTTCCTCATTCCATTTACCTCTATATACAGCTAACAGGAAAAGGCTAACGTTTTAATTTTTTTGTTCCACGCGCTTATTTATTGTAAAATATGATTCGTTAGTTAGAATTTTAGGTTTGGGTTTAGGATTAAAATTTACTCTCTTCTTTTATACTACACACAAAATACTGTTCTCAACTCACTCTTTTTGCCCGAACTTTATATCAGAGTAATGTATAAAGAATTCAAGTTTCGCTGAAAAGGATAATACCTCAACAGCTAGAGCAAAACCAGGATGTTAAGTGATGGAAAAAGATCTCACCAAGTCGGGGCCAGGAAGGCTAATTACAGGCGGGGTTTGGTTCTTGGGATCCATGATCCTAAGCGGTATTTTCTGGCTTTTATTGGGAATCCAAGTGAGCAGGGCATACGGGCCTTCTGGTTTCGGCTTATTCAGTATGGCATATTCAGTGTTCGATTTCTTGTGGGCACTCATTTTTGGGGGACTGTTTGAGGGACTAATCCATTTTGGTGCAGGATATTTAACCAAAAAAGACGCAAATCTTTCTCATTATTTCTCAAACCACGTAAGGTATCTCACAGTAATGAGTTTAATAATATTCGTTTTCTTAACCATTTTATCCTTTCAAACATCTGACATCAGATTCAGGATAATTCTTCTTTCTCTGGCATTCGCATTCCTGTTTTCAGGAACAAAAGACTCGTTGGCCTCGATAATTGGGTCATTGCATAAAAGCAAGCAGCTTTCGATAGTACAATCCAGCGGATTTTATGCGGTCTCAATAATTGGCATGATAGTTGTACTATTCAATTTACCCATTAATCTATTGCCAGTTTTAATAGTAATCGCTCCTATCTGCCAATTACTGCTTTGCATGTATTTTTTGAGAATGTATCTTAAGGATTTGATTTTGTTTAACGTGGATTTTTTTACAAATAGGAAAATTAAGGATTCGTTGATAGAAGATTTAAAGCAATTTAGGCACATACTCATTTTTGGATTTTCTGTCTCGGTCGGAAAAATATCGTTTATGATAATGAAGAGCTTAGACATACCAATACTTAATTTGTTCTTTGATTACTCTAATGTGGGAGTTTATAGTGTTGCAGATACAGTCTCTAGTGTACTATTTTCTATGACGGCTTTCTCTCTTCCAATTATTTCATCTATGTCTGAAGCGTGGACCAAAAAAGACTGGATTCTGCTGGAAAAATATGGTAAAATTTCTGTGAAATATCCTCTCATTTTAGGGTTACCTTTGATGATAATGATTTTTGCCTTAGCAGAACCGATTGTTTTAGGGATATACGGAGCTGCTTTCCAAGGGGCTGTAGTGCCTCTTCAAATTCTTATCGTCGGAACATTTCTTCTTATGTTCGGAAATACTCTTTCTTCCATATTAATAGGCATTGGAAAACCTAAATTATCCGGAATGTTGATGGCGGGTGCCGCTACGCAATACATCGTCTCGCTCCTTATCTTTGTACCCCTCTTTGGTCTAGATGGAGCCGCGTTTTCTTTGACACTCACAGGTGTTACGTCTCTTGTTTTAATCCCAATTTTTGTTAAGCATCACCTTAAAACCGATGTATTTTCAGGGCTGCCAAAAGTTCTGTTCTCGGGGGGTATTTTGGCAGGAATCCTCTTCCTTATACCCAAATCCAATTTTCTTATACTAATTCTTGGAATAATTGCTAGTATTGTCATCTATGCTATGCTGCTATACTATACAGGATACGTTAACCAAGAGGATATTAACATTTTAAAGACTGCAAGAACACAATCATAAAACCTAAAATAAATTATAAGCTGTCATAGGCCAGAAAACAGTTGAAAAAGTTCTGGCTCTTAGGGTTAAAATTTAACTCTGAATGTAATAGATTTTAAGTGATTTTAAATTCATAACACTTTAAACTTGTTTTATTTTAGTAATTTTTGATGATTCAATGATAGGGAAAGCACTTTTTGTAATGGTTCTTATCCTATTATTTTTGGCATCTTTTTTTGTTAATTTACCTCCAGGGATATTGGTAACCGAATCGCTTAATGTTTCATCAACAGATTTTACCTTACTAACTAACAATCTTTTAAATGGATTTTTCTATGGGGGAATAGTTGGAACAGTCTTGTTCTTGTTGAAGAGTGGGGAACGATCGAAGAAGCGCAGATTTAAATCATATTCAATGAAGGGGTATTCAGATCTTGATAAAGATATTGAACGTTTACTTAGAGATACTAAGGACTACCAAGAATCAGATGCTGTTGGTGACTTGATGGAAATCAAGGGTATTGGTGAAAAGAGAGCAAGAGATCTTATGTTTGCTGGTGTTAGGTCAGTTTCTGATTTGTCGAAACGTTCACCTAAATATTTGTCAAAGAAAACTGGGATACCAATAAAAACAATCTCAAAATGGATTATTAGCGCCAACAGAATCGTAAAAAACAGACAGTAGATATTTTGGCATCTATTTTTCTATCATTAATTGGCAATCTATACTACTGGTTCATAAAACTTTTACACTTCACAACTTAACGAGAAAGGTGGAACAATATATGGGGAGGCAAAAATGCCCAAGAAACGTCTTCTAGCTATGCTGCTTCCGTTTCTATTCCTAGTGATTATTCCTTTTGTTCAAGCTACAGCAATCACGGCCTGCACCTTTGATAAGGATACATATAACCAAGGCGGAACAGGTTACATCATAGCCACCATAGACAACGATGAAGAGTATGAAATCAGAATCACTGAACTAACCGCCACAATCAACTACTACTATTATGATCAAAGAGCTTACGAACAGAAATTCGAAACCAATGCCACTCTACCCGCCGAAATTCAGCAGGGAAATTCAAGAACCTTCTACATCCCATTTAGCCTACCGGAGTACATTGCTTCAGGCTGCACAACTGTCTATGTTAAAGCCATAACTGAAAGGTTGAATGTTGATACAGGGAATTGGCACATTGTAGAACAAGTAACTTTTCAACCGTTACTCTACATTGAATCGCCCTATAAAGAACAGTTAGAGGAACAAGTCACAATTAACGACCAACTGGAAAAACAATTATATCAACAACAGGCAACCAACAAAAACATTACGAATATGATGTTCTTGTTTGGAGTAACAACCTTAGTTTTTGCAGCAGTGACGGTATTATTGGTTATCTTAAACAGAAGAACAAGAGTTTTCAGCCGACCCATAGTCTATTCTGAATAATCATCTACCTAAAACATATGTCCTTTTTTAATCACATATACTTCTCTCTCTGAAAAGAGGTTACATAGCTCATACATAATTTACAATGAAAGAGAGTGAACGTTTAGCTCTCTCCAATTTCTAATGCACTTAGCTCACTTGCTTTTATTCACTCGATGAATGTACGTCAATCCCTTGAAACGACTGTATTGTTTTTCATCGTTCTACAATGAAAGCAATTTTCACATTCGCATTATATTCCACAATCTTGTTGTTTTTCACTTTGGCAGTACATCGTTTAACATGAACTCCTTTGATGTTCTTAACTGTCTTCGCAGCTTCTATCACAGCATTCTGAGCAGCTTCACTCCAGCTATTTGGGGAACTACCTATAAGCTCAATTATCTTTACCACAGTCATGGAATATTCACCTCCACTAACAAAATAGTTACAAACCCACTTCAGCTTTTCGACACATATCGTCTTACTTCAAGATGAAAAAACGTTCACTATGCGGGTATTTCTGGGAAAAGGATTTTCTTGGTGTTAGCTCTGCAACTAGGGCATTCTTGTCTATTCGCAGTGTAGATGGTCTTACAATAGGGGCATTCGATTCTGATCATTTCATTGAAATGTTTGTCTATTATCTCCATCCTCTTTTCCTGCAATTCTTTTTTGTTTCTCAGTTTCGTGGTTTTAAATGCGAACCAGAATGCAGCAATTGTTATGACAATGAACATAACTGAAAAAATCAGAATTATTTGCCAAGCCGAGGATGCTGCCATTTGTTTTACACCTACTATAGATTTGTTTGTTTCGAGTAATCACAAACTCAGGTTAATAGAGACATAGCCTTTATGAATTGAAAATTAATATCCGACATAAAATGTTGGGGTTAATTTTTAATCCCCACACACACGAGCGAATATCACATTGGTTCTATGCACTCTCGTGATCTTTCATGTGCTTCCATATTTTTCAAACAATATTATCCCAATTATAACGACCAGAATACTGACTATTGAAATGGCTGATAAATCAAGGAAAAAAGCCGTCTTCATCCAATTTCCCTCAAAAATCATCCTTAATGCATCAAGCAAATAGAAACTTGGAACAAAGGTGGCAATCTGCTGAGTTGTACTAGTTATTGGAATAAAAGTCCCAAAAAACATCTGCGGAAGAATAAATACAAATGAAATTCCTGTAGCAGCCTCAGGAGTTTTTGACACTGTTGCAGTGATAAGCCCTAAACCAACTGAGCTCAAGGCAAATATCGCAGTTACGGGTAAGGCTAACAGTATTCCTCCAATACCACTATCTGGTCTGAATCCTAAGAAATAAGCCAATGTGAATACTATAGCTACTTGCACGATGGATATTAGCATGTTTGTTATGATCTGACTTCCCATAAATTCAGCTGAAGTCATAGGTGTGGTATTGAGCCTTTTTAGTAATCCTTCTTGTTTCTCAGAAGAAAAAGACTGAGCTATTGTCATAATCAAAAAAATAACAGCGTAAACAATCAAGCCAGGGACCACTGAATTTATACTCATTCCCAGTTCTGGATCTGCAAAAGCAAATATGAATACTATAGTCAGAACGGCAGGGAATAACAGATTTAAGAATAAATTTGTTGGCTGTCGAATAAGCTTTTTCAGTTCCATTTCTACAAGAGCGGCTAAAGCCTGAAATTTCATTTATATCCCCTCCATGATTCGTCGTCCCGTAATTTTCAAAAAGACTTCTTCCAAATTTTTTGCTTTGTGTCTTTCCATCAGCTCTTTAGGAGTTCCAAGTTCAACCAGTTTTCCATAATCAATGATGCCTACTCTATCACTCAATGCTTCCGCTTCTTCAATGTAGTGAGTAGTTAAGACAATTGTTTTATTTTCCGCCTTAAGAGATCCAATAAATTCCCAAGTTTTACGGCGAGCCCTAGCATCCATTCCAACTGTTGGCTCATCAAGAAAAGCAATCTTAGGATTGCTAATTAACGCGATTATTAGATTTAGTTTTCGAAGCATTCCTCCGCTATAACTTCCAGCTTTTCTTTTACTTGCTTCCTCCAACCCTAACAGTTCTAGAAGTGTATCTGTTCGTTCTTCTAATTCCTTCTTAGATACTGAATGTAGATTTCCAAAAAGTTCAATATTCTCGCGTGCATTCAGGAATTTGAAAACTGCAGCTTCTTGAGGACACAAGCCAATTATCTTTTTAACTTCATCCAGGTTCTTTGTCACATCAAAACCCGCAATATTGGCAGTTCCTTTTGTAGGTTTCATTATTCCGTTAAGGATGTTGATTGTTGTAGTTTTTCCTGCACCATTTGGTCCCAGAAGACTGAAAAGTTCACCTTCCAAAATTTCAAGGCTTAAATTATCAACAGCAGTAATATTTTCAAATTTTTTTACAAGATCTTTTATGATAATTATAGAAGCTCCTTCGGATTTTATCCTCGGCTCCGAAGGTTTTGCTTTGATTTTTTGGATACTATCAATAGTAACATTCAGAGCAAGAAGCTCCACTATAAGTGATTTAGACCAGTTATTCGGAATACTAATTCTGTTCAGATTGGCTATTTCAAAAAGTTCCTTCTTGTTTAATCCTTCGAGTATACCCTTAATGTCTGCAGACAACAGATTACCCCATTTTTTATGGTTTGGAAATCTTATTACTTCAAAAAGATTTAACGTTTAGGTTTGGGGTTAGATTTTAACCTCTCTCAAAATCTAATGCGCAAATGCATTCACGTTTTAACTAAGAAAAAGAAACCTAATTCCGAAGAAATCTTACGTTTTCTGTTTTGAAGCGCGTACTAACGCGTTAGCGTAGAGTCGGGTAAAATCATAGAGGTCGTCAATTGGAATGTCAGTATTTGCTGTTTCTTTTCCATAGAAGGTTAAGATTTCGTCTTCGAATTCTGGACTATACCGTTGAAAAAGATAGTAGATCTTCAAGTTTTTCATAGGTGAAAATACCATCGCCCACTCTGTTGCCTCATTAACTGAAAAATCCACCAGTTCTCCACCAATTTTTGATGCGACTTTTTCTGCTTCACTTCTGTCTGTCAGCTTCAATTCTTTGGTTCTGAGGGCCATTTCCCTTTTATGCATAGATTCAATGTAGCGACAACCCTCACCATATCCTAATTCCTTTAATGCAACAACATCGGACCGTCCTATTTTCAAAAAAATCACCAATATTAGATGATTAGTTTTTCCTAAAAAGGGTTTTGAACACTGGCTACCCAAATACTAATTCAATATTTTCTTAGTTTTGGAGGCTAAATTCTAACACCAAATCCAAACAAGTAGTTCTAATAATACGTTGGAGGTGCGTGCATAGCATATCTAGTAAAATCTTAAATGTAACTTGAAAAATACCGTATAACTGGCGATGAAAATAAGAAAGAAAATTATTGTTCTCGGGATAATATTTATTGTTGTTGCAGTAATCTTCTTTTTCTATGGCTCAAATTCAACTTTTTGGCAAGAAGAATGGAATACTGGAGAAAATATTCCAAATGGTAAATTTTGGAGGCTTAATGTGCCGGGGGTCCAATCTGGTATAAAAGTTCATACTGAGTACACAGCGTCCGACAGGGTTTGGTTCTGCATCTTGGATGAATTTAATTATAACAAATTTGAAAAGTTCCTAAAAAGTGGAATAATTGAATATAGTGAGTTCGTCTACGATTCTGAAGGTGAGTCAGAATCCTACACATTTAGTGCTCCAGAATATGATACATATTATTTAGTGTTTGTTCCTTTGGTAGAAAATGATGTGAGTGTTACAGTTAAAGTATTAACGGAACGTCTTTGGATTACAGGAAGTTTAATGATTGTTTCGACTTTCTTCATCCCATTCGGCGTATTATCTATAATTTTTGGTCTCGTACCAAAACGACCTGAGATTGAGAATTTGCAAAACATTCCTCATGCGCGCGCGCAATACACACCACCTTTTTCTGAAGAAACCCCAATCGATGAAAAAGTCCTACGCGGTATTGAAGTTGGGAGACGTGCTTTAACCAGTAGATTAGGTTTATACTTTACTGGAAAGAGAGTTATCGTGGCACGAACCGGCGTTTCTAGTCTTTGGCTAATCCCCAATGTTGTTTCTGCACTAGTCGGTCTTTTGTTTATTCTGGTGGTAATAATCCTGTTCATTTATCCCCCTTTCGTGCTTGTCCTACTTGAGATATTTCCGCAAGAATTAGGCACCATTGTCAAGGTAATATTCAATACATTTGCGGGAAGAGTGGTATTTCTCACGATTGGCCTAATACTAATTATATCTCCTCGGATACTCCTCACTAGGGCGATGGGAAAAAAATTCGAGAATCTCAGTAAACTGCCACCCAAGGACATTTTAATGGCTGACAAAAAGAACTTTGAAATACCATATCCTGAGATTGCGAGAATTGAGATAAAGAAAGCTTGGGGACGGGGAGCTTTTGGTACCTCCAAGATACGGATTCTAACGAACGAAGAGAAACATGAATTCTGGTTCGTTAGAGTAGTGGGCTTACTAGGCTATGAAGGCGCATATGAACGATTGAAGCTTAAAGAATACGAGGATTTTATTCGCTCGATCTTGCCCAACAAGACTTATGTCTCTTGACACAACGAAAAATGTGAAGAAATTACACGCGTAAACATTTCTGATGCGCCCGCATGATTTGGTTTGTGTTTTTGTGTTTGGTGCGAAAAAATTTTTGTGAAAAAACACGGTTTTTTATTGTGTTTTAACAATAAGAAATGTGGAAAATTACTATTTTTTTAGGTTCTTTATTGGGTTTTAGGGGTTAAATTTAGCGTCCCCCAAACCTAAATATAACTATTGAAAACACACGATTTCAGGTTTAATTAATTTTTAATAAAAAAAGGAGAAGAAAAGAGTAGTCTAGGTGTGTAGTCTTTTTCGTCTGTAAAGACCTATTGAAACGGTAATTGAAATTAACACTAACAGCATAACTGCCCCTGGAAGATACTCAGGTATTACCAATACATCCATGCTCGAGTCCACTAGCTGGAACTTCGCAATGTAAGTGTACTCGCCTCCACTCACAAAATCAGTTGCTGTTGATTCGACTTGGTAGTAAGCTTGAATTCCATATTCTTTGTCCCAGTGGTACATCTGACGAGTATAACCGAAAGTTGGCGGATGGGTCCAGTCAAGTACATTCATTTCTCTTGGTCCAGATTCATATTCAACCATTATTGTCTCGTTTAGTGTCCTTGCTGGCCAGAATAGTGGAAAACCAATAACTGGCTCCCAATCAAATTCGTCTCGTATTTGAATACCGGGTTCAAGATTAGCTCCAATAACCATCATACTAAAACTACTCGTCATGTTGTCTACCAGAATAGATGTAGTCTCAGTTCCGTTTGACCAATGTACTAGAACATCAAAGGTTACATTTGATCCAACAATATCTGTAACTGTATACTTGTACCAATCGGTCACATTATATTCTTGCAGAATGAGCGCATATTCATTAGGGGGGAATGGTACACTCGCATCAGCTTCCCACAAAACAAGAGTACCTTCGTACATAAACCAGTCACCTACATTGACACCAACTGTCCACTCTTGGGATAACGATGGAACTATCATTATAGAAAACAGCAATACTGAAAACACAGTCAACAAAATTATTTTCTTCATAATATTTTACTCAACACTTATACAAACGTTATCGAGTCAGAAATATAGAATATTTATAATTTGCTATGGAAGCCAGAGTTTTATCTCAGGGTTAAATTTTAACCCCCAAAGCCAAAAATCTTGTTTCTGTGTTTCGGGCGTAAACTTAAACGTTTGATTTGTTTTGGGCTTTCAGCTTTTCGATTTGCTTTAGGAGATCGTTTGTTTGCTTCTTCAAACCTTTCAATTCAACTTCTCTTTGAGCTTCTGGTGTTGTGAATCTTATGGCCGTCTTTACCTTTCTGGAATAGCTATAGATGGAGGCGAAAAGAATTCCAATAGCAAGAAGCCAGCTTACCCGGATTACCTCGTCGGTATAGGTCATTACTAACAAGCCATATTCAACTGCGAATTCATGAAAGATTCTTACAGCTGACCCAAATACGAAAAGGATACCAGATAAAAAGAGGGGCACCCAAAAGGATTTGCCTATGCCTAGGTGTTTGATGGATTTGAAAGTTCCTAGACCTAGTATGCCTAAGACAGCTGCAACCAAAGCAAACAGTATATCTAGCGCAATTATTAGCCAATTCATTTTTTTCCGACCGAGGGTTTAAGTTGAATGTCTTGGATGCCCAATCTACATATTGTGTCTTAATATATAATAAGCCTTTCTGTTGTTTCGCTCAACACAAATACAGTTTCGCGCAGATTTCCGAATTCAAAATCTTCAATGATAATTCTTTTATTCTGTTTCTCTAATACTGCCATGACTTCTGAAACCAGTATAACTGAGAATAAATCATATCTCAAATTTTCTAGTTTAGAATTTAAGCCAATCCAGAATTTCCTGAATTGCTTTTTCAGAATATCCCATCTTAGATAATTCTCTTCTTAAGATTTGGGAAATCGAATTCTTACGTTTTATTTTCTTTTTCTCCTAGAAAAAAAGGAGGACCATTTATGCGTGCGTACGCTGGCATTTTCCAAAGTTGATAAGTGGACGTTCTGTTTTGTGTTCGTATCCGCATTCACATATGAAACCGATTAACTTTTTTCCTTTGGTGATATTGGTGAATGTTTCTGCTGAGCAATTATCGAACTGTTTATGGGATTTCCATAGCATTTCTGCTTCATTCTCGGTGATTTCTTGATCCCTTTTTGCTGAAAGGAAAAACCACGCTACAGCACATCCTAATGCAACCCACATGGTTGGTACTAGGTATTCTGCACTGGAAACAAAAGATTGAAGGAGGGAAAGCATTTCCTATTCCTCCAGGGGTTCCTCTGTGGATGGCTCTGCGATTGTTGCTTTGAAGACGGGTCTGAGGCGAGGCGGGTCGCTTTTGCTGATGGCCGTCCAATCAGCTTCCATGTCGATGAGTAGGAATGTGGTGTCTTCGGCTTTTATTTCAAAGTGTATTATGATGTCGAGTTTTCCTGGTGGAACTACAAGGGGATCAATAATTTCCCCGTTACTTTTGGTGGCATTGGCGCTTTTTATTGTCATTCGCAGTTTAGTGTAGTTTCCAGCGGGAATTTCTTCGGTTGACAATTCCATAGTGACGTTGTAAAGGGCAAGGAGATCAAAATATACTTCTTCTTCATTATTAACGAAGCCTAGGTCGACCCAATTTTTTTCGGGATCGTCAACATTATGTGCTGAGAGGCTGTCGATTGTTATGTTCAGGTGCTTTAAGTCTGCGGGCGCGTCGGTTAATAAAACTGTTAAGGTTCCGGTTTTGGCTCTTACGGTTGGCAATTGTATTCCTGAAGCGAAAACTGCTAAGATTATTGTTATGGCGATTAGGAAACCAGCTGCTATTCTGAGTCCAATTTTTTTCGCTCCATTCTCCATCTTTGATCACTAACCAAAAATAATTGAAATCGTGAGATATAAGACAACGTTTTTGAACACCCTGTTCAACTAATTGAACACTCTTGTAAGCATACAGCCACCCAATACCCAAACCTCTCTTATATGATCAACTCGGTTTAGGTCGGCTACGCCAAACTCTGAAAGTTTCATACCAGAAAATCGCAGTGCTTAATGACCCAAAAATCAGAGCAAACAGACTATAAAAATTAATTTCCCTAAGCTGAGAAATGAAAAAAATAAAAAGAACAGAAATCATCGTTGCGTAAGTCACATACCTAGGAACAATTAAGCTTCCCAGCTTCATAAACTGCTTAAGAACACCCACATCAATAACTTCTGTTACCTGATATTCACCTTTAATTTTTTCAACCAAACCTAACTCCATCAATTTGTCCAGATGATAAACAGCCAACGCAGGACTTGAAAATCCCAGCTCTCTCTGAATTTGCCGGGGTCCGACAAATTCTTTAGAGGAGCATAACAGATACCAGTAAACCCGTAAAGTATTCCCCTTCAGTTCATTTTCTACGTTTCCTTTGGACATGGAGGGACGTCTCCATCGGTTAATACCTGTCTTTTCAAATCTCAAAGTATTTTCCATGTTCAAAAATAATATGAAAATAAAATCTTTATTGGAAGTATAACATTCTATGGAGACTGGACCCAAATATTACCCAAAAGGATGAAAAAATAGCCAGTTTTTTCAGAGATGTCAATGTTTTTGAGGTTAAAAGTTAACACCTTTACAGAATAGCATGCCTTTGACATTGGGAAAAATAGGCGCAACTTTATTTGAAGGTTGATGTCGTAAATATTAATATAGGATATTTTCCTTTTATTAGAGTGGATCGATAATTGTGAAAGATGAAATAATTACTTGTCCAAACTCTAAATGTAAATGTGAGATTAGAGAGCCCATAGTCATTAGTGATTTATCAACTAGACCTGTAAGAAGATACTATGGTTGCCCTTACTGTTTTTTTGAGTTCAATGCAGTTTCTGTTCAATTTCAAAAGAAAGATCCTTCAACTGAACAGATAAAAAATGAAGAAAAAGCTTCTTCAGTCTGCAATTACTATTTCGGTTATTTGACAAGACGTCCCAAAGACGTTCCTATCCCACAAGAATGTTTGGTTTGTCTAAAACTATTAGAGTGCACCCTAAAAATGGATGACTCCAAATAATTGGTCGGGGGTTAAAATCTAATGGGCAAATAGTATTTTGTGCTCTTAATTTAAATCTCTGAAGCAAATTATTAGCTGAGAGGAGATGCTAGAGAATTGTTCGACAGAGTTATTGTTGCTGTTGTTGGAAGCAGCAATTCCGGAAAAACCACAGCTGTAGAAGCACTGATTAAGGGATTAACAAACAGAGGCTATAAAGTTTCATCTGCAAAGCATATTCCTGAACCCGAATTCACCATAGACACAGAAGGAAAAGACACATGGAGGCACATAAAGGCTGGAGCAAGCACCGTCTTAAGCGTAGCCCCAAACGAACTAACAGCCATTAAAAAAGTTGACACCACAGAATACAGTCTAGAACAGATTGTCGCAGAGATCCCAATTGAAGTTGACATTATCATCCTTGAAGGATTCAAAGGCTTAGTTGGACAAAATGCAAGCATACCCAAACTTGTGACAGCCAAAACTGTTAACGAAATAACAACGGCACTTAAACGCTACAAAAACATCCTAGCCTTTGTTACTCCCATTCCAAACGGAAAAGTGGAAACAGAAATCCCTTGCTTAGATGCACTAAAAGAGCCCGAAAAACTTGTGGAGTTAGTAAACAATAAAGTTGCAGTTTTGGTGGAAAGAAAACGAAAACGAGAAGAAAAAATCACGATACAGATAGACGAAGAATATTTGCCCTTAGGCGACTTTGTTCAGGCCATAATAAGAAACACTGTTCTTGCCATGGTCTCAAGTCTAAAAGGAGTAGAAATAAAAGGGGAAGAGAAGGTTTCGATAATCATCAAGCGATTGTCAAGAGGCTAGCAAACTCAGGTGGCACTTTGGGGTTCAGAGAGAAAGCATTGATGAGAGAGAAGGGAGATTTTCAGCTGCTGTCAGAAGAATTGATTCCTCTCTGAACCTTTCCAAGACCACTTAGTCTAGAGCTTGTTTTACCTCCCAGTTTTATGTTAGAGAGCTTTGAATGCTTCAGACCATTCATTGTAAGATGATACAATACGTGGAGATACGCTGGGCTTTCTATCCTCTAAGATACCTTTGAAGTCGTCCATAGATATAGGTCGCGGCTTAGCGTCCTTGTCACTTGCTTTACCAGAGTCGAAGAGTTCTCCTATAACCCGTAAATGTGCCGATTGACAAATGTCCCTTATGTCGCTTCCAGAGAAACCTGCAGCCATCCTAGCAAATTCGTCTAGGTCCACTTTCGACGACAAATTCAGATGTTCAGTGTAAAGTTTGAGCATATTTAGTCGAGCTTCATGGTCGGGTAGGGGAACCATGATTCGTTTTTGAAATCTACGTATGAAAGGCCAGTCTAGAGCCCAAGGCTTGTTAGTGGCTCCAATAACGTACGCATGGATGTTCTTGCCTTTGTCCATAACTCCGTCCATCTCCTTGAGAAACTGGTTGCGAACTCTGGTTTCTCCACCAACCTCATTTGAGTGCATGCCAATCAGCGAATCTAACTCATCAATAAATATTATAGCGGGACGCCCATTATTCGCAGTCTTTCTGGCTTGGGCAAACAGCTTTGCCACATTCTTTTCAGCCTCGCCTAACCATTTAGACATAACCGAGGCAGCATCCACCGAAACGAAAGCCGCGTCGATCTCTGTTGCCACAGCAGCTGCTACCAAGGTCTTTCCGCATCCTGGAGGACCGAAAAGCAGTATTCCCCGAGGCCAACCTAACGGAAATAGGTCTGGTCTCTCAACAGGGTACACTATAGCTTCTTTGATGGCTTTTTTAGCCGAGTCTAATCCCACAACTTGGCTCCAGCGTACATTAGGTTTCTCGTCGAGCACAAGTTCATCATAGCTTGCCTTTCCATCAGTTCCTGTTTCTGCTGGG
>Ga0209427_10005566_pt1 | contig 14452 bp, 14 predicted proteins | sample DeeMarSWOR136_30_FD_187465 | JGI IMG/M metagenome (GOLD analysis project Ga0209427, IMG submission 187465) | Marine sediment microbial communities from White Oak River estuary, North Carolina - WOR-1-36_30 (SPAdes) (version 2) | ecosystem: Environmental > Aquatic > Marine > Intertidal zone >... | reverse complement strand
TCAGAATTGGAGCTGGAATTGGTTCTGTTATTGCTGGAGTATTTGGATTTTTAAGATTTTTCGCATTCAATGATTATTTACTTGTGTTAATATTTCAAATAGGAATCGGTATAGGACAACCTTTTATTCTTAACGCAGTAACAAAACTATCCGCTAATTGGTTTCCTGATGACGAAAGAACAACTGCCACTGGAATCGCTTTACTCTCACAATTTTTAGGAATTGCTTTAGGTATGTTCGTCGCCCCTATTTTAGTTATAGGAAATAATCTACTTCCGATGTTACTTACATTTGGAATTATATCTATGATATCAGCAATAATTTTTACAGTATTTGTTAGAGATAAACCTCCTACTCCTCCCAGTAAAGAAATATCAGAAGAAAAAGTTTATATGTTTAAAGGTTTGAAAAGCTTATTTACAAATAAATATTTCATTATTCTGTTCGTTTTATTTTTCTTAGGCTTAGGGATATTCAATACAATTTCAACTTATATTGAAGGAATTGTATTACCAAGGGGACTTGGTGACCTTGCTGGGATTTTAGGCGCTTTAATGTTATTAGGTGGAATTGTAGGAAGTGTAGTTATGTCAATGTTATCAGACAAGTTTAGAAAACCTAAAATATTGCTAATTATTTCTCTAATGATCGCAACTATATCTTTATCCGTAATCACATTCGCTTATGATAGTACAGTGCTTATTATTTTTGCATTTCTTTTTGGTTTCGGTCTACTTTCTGCAGGTCCAGTGGGTTTAGAATATGCTGTCGATTTAACCAAACCTGTACCAGAGGCAAGTTCTAATGGAATGTTAATGATGGTTGGACAAGTTGGTGGTATTCTCTTAATATTAAGTCTAGAAGGTGTTAAGATAAATAATGATTATTGGCCTGCTCTTTTAATCCAATCCATTCTTCTAGTAGTTGCGCTTGTTATTACATTCTTCTTAAAGGAGAAAAATATTAATTAATAAAACAAACATGAAAACTTTTTTATTCTTTTTTTTTTAATTAAAAATAATAAGTAATGAAGAAGTTATATATTATGAATGATCAAGATAAGGTAGAGGATATGGAACTAGATGAAGAAGTTGAAACTAGCGAGCAAATTCTTGAAAACAAGAAAAAGCAAGAAGAAATTAGCCTTAAAAGAAATGAAGTATGTCATTTTAAAACCAATGATTTAGAGACATTAGAAATCACGAAAGATGATCCCTATTATAGAACGCCGTTGGCAAATATCATAGAAAGTGAAGATTTATACTATATTCTTGTCGAATTACCTGGATTAGACAAAAAGAATGTTAATATTTCCTTAAAAGAAGGTATTCTAGAACTACAAGGAGAAAAAGTAATAAAAGAAAAAAAAGTAAAAGAAGAGAAGAAGGATAAAGATAAGAAAGACAAAAAAGATGAAAAGAAAGACAAAAATAAAAAAAAAGAAAAATCTGAGGAAATAAAGGGCGACTTTTTAAGAAGAGAAATTCGAACTACCAACTTCTTTAGATGTTTTAAATTACCTGAAGATATATCTACTGAAGAAATCGATGCAAGTTTCAAAAATGGTATTTTAATATTAAAGATCCCTAAAAAATCAGCTCAAATTAGTGAAAAGAGAGTAATAGAAATTAAATAATTAAATTATTGATCTCTAATTTTTTATTTATTGATTTATTTTTCTAATTTTTATAATTTCAATTTAAACCATAAAATTTATATATGTAATGCAATTATTAGGAATTAGAGATTGTCAATTGCATATTGACATGATCCAAATCAAATTATACTTCTAAAATTAAGAAAGAGGTGTAAAATATGTCTGAAAAGATTGATGTAAAAAAAGGAAAAGAACTCAAAAAAGAGAAAGATGATAAAAGGAGGCATGAAATTGCAATAAGAAGAGAAAGCCCTTTTTCCTTATTCCAAGAAATGGATCGCATGTTTGAAAATTTATGGAGAGGTTTTGATGAAACATTCTGGCCTCATAGACGAAGAAGGTACGAGCCAATAAAATGGGAAGATCTTCCAGTTTATAGAACACCTTTATCAAACATTACCGAAGATGAAAATAACTACAATATTACTGCGGAATTACCAGGTTTGGATAAGGCTGATATTGAAATCAGTATTCAAGACGGGATGTTAGAAATTAAAGGAGAACAAAAAGAAGAGAAAAAAGAAGAAAAAGAAGGATATGTTAGAAGAGAATATAGTTCAGCAAGTTATTATAGAGCTTTTAATTTACCGGAGAACATAGATGAAGATGCGATTGATGCCGAGTTAAAAAAAGGTATTCTAAGTTTAAAGATTCCTAAGAAAGAACCAGAGAAAACACAAAAAAAGAAGATTGAACTCAAGTAAATTCTTAGTAAAATAATCCACATTTTTTCTTTTTTAATTATTTTAACTCTTTAAAATGATCCTAGATTTTCAAATTTTAGAAATAGTATAAAACAACCTTAAATAAGAATAAAAAAAGATTTTTTAATTAAATTTGCGCTCCGCAATATGAACAATATTGTGCAGCATCTTTGGTTATAGGAGTCCCACAATTACCACAATATTTAGCTTGTTCCTCAGAAACTACTTCTTTTTCTGGTATTGATAAATGTTTTATCTGGCCGGTTGTTGTATTGAATTTCCCTCTAAGCTGACCTGAAGCTTTCAAATCTAAAATAATTGCATTAATATCTTTTCTTGAAATTCCCGTGATTCTAGCAACTTCTTCTACACTCGTTTCTGGGTTTTCTTGAAATTCTGTTAAAACAACATTTCTTAATTTACTTCTATTAGTTATTGCATAAATTTGACTTATTAAAATAGCTATTCCAATTCCAGTACTAATGAAACCCCACCAACTCCAATTGTCCCACGGAATAAATGATGTAATCCCCCAATATAAGAATGCACCAGCAATTATTAAAGCACATATCGAGAAACCTTCAGAATATTGGTTTTTTTCATATTTCATTTTAATCTATTACCATTTTTTTACATTTTAAATATCTTGAATAGAATATTGGTTATTAGAATAGAAATTTTATAAATATTTAGATTAGTTTTTATTTGCACCTATTCAAAAACAGCAAATTATAATATCTAGTTAATTTGTTTTGACACATTTATTAATAACATCAAAAATTTGAGAAAAATCTAATTGATCATCTAATAATGTTATAATTATTTTACCCATAAATTTAATTGAAAATAAATAATAGTTGCTTGCATGAATTAAATTAAAATCAGGGCTATGAACTCCTATTTCTGAGGTAATTTCTTCAGCTAATTCATATAGTTGCGACATATTTAACCCTATTGATGTTTTATTAAATTCCTGACTAATATAAGATTTAATTACAGCTCCATTTTCAGATGTAATTAAAACAAAGTATAATCCTGAATCTCCAAATTCTTTGATTAAAGAATCTACTACTAAGTCGACTTCAAGACTTGCAGTCATTGTAATATAATTTAATGGTTTGCTTATATATAATTTTAGGTAAAATTTAATATTTCTATTCAAAATCTAACAGTAATTCTTCCCTATTAAAAATAGCTGCTTTAAAAATCAAATCAAAATACTGTTTATATCTCAAAATATTGATCAATTATGTTTTCAAAATCATGAAATGGACTTAAATCCCCTTTAAAACCTATTACATGAGAAGCATAATATAGATCTAAAAACTCCTCCATAATTAATTGCATGTATCTTTTAATATTCTCAGTACGATTATCTTTAACAACGATATATGCAAAAATAACATTACTCTTAGTTTTTAAGAATAAATGACAATCTCCAAGGTTTACATCCTCAAGTTTCAATCCATATTCTTCTTCAGCGATAAAATCATGAGCATATATTAATATTGCTGAAATAAAACCAGCAATTTGGAAATTGTTATTTGCCATATTAGGCCTGTTTTTATTCACTTTTGAGAAATATAAAAACCCTGCTTTATCTATAATAAAGATTCCTATTAAACCCCTCGCTTTGGGAATATTTATTATATTATTACAGATTTTTTTTAATTCTGTTTTTGATATATCAGAGCTTATGCTAATAAAAATACTTTTCGATAAATAGTATAGGTTGGAATAGTTCATCAGATTCTCTTTTTTATCAATATACATAATGATAAGCTTTTGATTGTGCTCTCTTTCAAAGAAATTGATATATATAGTTAAATTTCCAATAGTGTCCCTTAAATATCCTTGTTGTCTATTTATAATGTCTGTTTTATATAAATCAATTATTTTCCTTGTAAGTGTAATACCAATTCCTTTTTGGAAAATAATTTCAAGATCCCCTTTTAAATTTATTTTTGAGATGCTAAAACCCCGTAATTGGAAAACCTGCGTGTTTTCCTCAAAATTTTGATAATTTTCATTTATAGTAATCATTCACTTAAAAAAATATTTTTGTGCTTAATTTTCACTTTGTGTTAATAAAATAATTATGAATAGAATATTTAAATCTTTTTTGATTACAAGTAATTATTTATATGCACTTTTTTACAACAAAAAAAGAAATAAAGTAAATAAAATAGATAAACTACTTATAAATTATATAAAAATAGTCCAGGATTTGCATTTGTCAGTTTAATTTAAAGTGAAAATAAAAATAAAAAAAGAATAAGTCTTCTCAATATCTTTTAACGTTCATCAAGGGTTAAAGAGTTTTTTAACTCTTCAGCTAATGTGCCTAACTTATGGGCAGTAGAAGTTACCTCTTCCATTGAGGCTGTTTGTTGTTCTGCAGAAGTACTTATTCCTTCCATTGCACTAAACGAATAATTAATTTTATTAATTACTTCTTTAATCTTATCATTAGTTTCTCTGACTGCATCTTTTGATTCTTCTGCCAATTTCCTAACTTCATCAGCAACCACTGCGAAACCTCTTCCTTGTTCTCCTGCTCTCCCAGCTTCAATGCTCGCATTTAATGCTAATAGATTTGTTTGATCTGAAATGTTTGTTATAATACTCATAACATTGTTTATCTCATTAGTTGATCTCATAACTTCTTGAGTATTTGTTGTCATTTCCTGAGTTGATGAAGCTATTTCTTCTGATGCTGCATTAACTTCACTAGCACTTGCAGCAAGTTCATTCGCAATATTTGCTACATTTATACTAGTATTTGATGCCGCCTCAATTATACTTTTCATATCAATAGTTGATTTTTCAAGTTTTTGCTCTAAGGAAGGTATAACGGCAAAAAATAAGGCAACTACTCCCATAAATAAAGCAAAGCTTTCTCCAAAAGAATCAGCATAATCCGAATTCCAAAGTTGCCATTTATCAAGAAGATTACCCATAGTATATAAGGCACCTCCAATTACAGAAAATACATATATAGCATTCGTAGGTGTCCTCTTTTTATAATAAATGGCAATAGAAACAAACACTGCTATGAAAAAGAAAATATTTCCAACTAAATTAAGTCCTCCGTCAATTAAATCTGCTGGATCTATTTGTAGTATCATTTACTCTCTCACCACTTTAGTTTTTTTGATATTCAATTTGATTTGCTTTCCCTTTAATACCTTACTGTAATACTCATATATTGCTGCGACACAGAACAAAATTCCTGCCATCATAGCGAAAAAGTGTTCCATGAAATTAAAAGTATCAGGTACAAAAAATGCTTCTAGGTTTGTTGATAGAAACGTTATAAAAATGCAATAATAACCTGGAAACCATTTCATAATATCCCTCCTCTTTTTTAAAAGATAAGGAGAAAACACTACTGGAATTGTTAAGATTATTAAGACTGTTAATTCATTAATTTCCAAACTTGGCATTTATTAACCACATCCTATTCAGTTTTTATTAAATAATTCTTTAAAGTAAAATCATTCCTATGAAATTATTTTAAAGAGTTTTTTTATAATTAATAATTGTTTTTGTATATAAATATTATTTTTTTGACCATTTTTACAGTATTTTATACACAAATAATTCGGAAGACTTAACTGTTAATTTATTAAAACTTCAAATACTTGTTTCACATTTAGAAAATTGCTCTAGACTGATTTTAAATTGTCTAAAAGATTAAACTTTTTTAGATTTCTCTATTTTGACATTAAAGGAATTACCCAAAAAGAAAAAAGTTTATATATAAAATCAAGTAAAATTGATTTTTTTTCATTCTTTTCAGTTATAAAATCAAATTAGGAACAATGCAAAAGAAAGAGATAATAAATAAGTTCTTAAAACAGGTTTTCTAAAAGTCTCAATAATTATATATTACAATTGTTTTAACTTTGTAATTTGGAAATTAAGGGGAAGGAGTTATAAGATGGAAAAATTGCAACATCAATTCAAAAAATATATATAATGGGCCTGGCAGGATTCGAACCTGCGACTTAGGGTTCAATGGATGATCTCCATTAAAAATCCCAGTCCGAAGCCGGGCACCCTATCCAGACTAGATTACAGACCCTAAAATCAAATTCCAAAAATTATTACTTTAAATAACTTTCATTCATTATTTCTAAAAAATCTTTTTGAATTAATAATAATAAATATATGAACTTCTTTTTGACCTAAAAAAGTAGCTAAGATTTCATTATCTTATTTCTTAAAGCCATTGTTTAGATATTCTATCAATATTCGAAATAATTTTATAAATCTTAAACCCTGAGAGAGATCCCCATCAACTTTTATGATTCCTTTCATGAAAGCATCAGTACCATACATTTCTCTCTTCAAAATATTAATTATTAAATTTTTAGTGTATTTAACTCTAAAGGACGCGTTTCTATTGACTCCTTTCCTGTAAATAATTGAACCATTAGAGACTTTTAGCCAAAAATTAAAATTTATATCAGTAATTAGTATTTGGTATATATCGTTATAATCTATAATTTCTTCTCGTAATTCCTCTGTAGTTATAAACTTATTGATTGCTAAATTAATGAATTTATCTAAAACTTCAATAAATTCACCATTATGGTTCTCTAAATCACTTAAAACGGAATTAAAACTCTTCGAATTAAGCATAGTATATAAATTTGACTCTAAACCAAATGTATTATATTGTTATACCTAAATACTCCTTATAATCTACATCATCTTTAAGCCATATAAATGTTTCTATTATATGTTTTTATGTGATTTCTTTATCTAAATTGTCTCAGAATAAAATTTTTATACTTATCTTTATTTCATTTTTTATAGAAAAATCTTAATTTTCCATTTTATCTTTAATTTAAAGCCCACATAGTGTAGCCCGGTCCAGCATTCGGGACTGTCACTCCTGCGACGCGGGTTCAAATCCCGCTGTGGGCGCCATTATTTCTATTCTTTAATCTAAAATAAACTCGAAATTATTAACGTCTACTATTAAAGAAACTAAAATAAAAACTAAGATAATAAAAAAAAAGGATATATTAATGAGATATACTAAATAGAGAGGTTAAATTAATTTACTTATAAATCTTCAACAAGATCTTCATAAGCTTCTAATGCTAATTCTATAATTTCTTGAAAGGCCATAGCATCTTGAAGATTTCCTTCAACAGTGATATCTCCTGCCATATATGCACTAGTTGCATCGACCTCCCCCATCAAAATTCCAGCACCAACTTCTAAATTTGAGGACATTGTGAATGAAGGATTATCAACTTCTCCTTCTCCGAAATCTAAAACACCTTCCTTTACTGTAAGCCAATGTTTTTTATCAGCGTCTGTAATGATCATTTGTATGGCTATGTCCATATCTTCTAACTCTTCTTTGAGATCTTCGTTTTCTGTCGAGATTTGCTTGATAAATTCGAAGACCTTCATCATATCTTCAGGTGAAGCGCTTGCTGCGCCAGCATCTTGTGCAGCTTTTATTTCTTTTAATAATGATTCGTCAACCATTTTAATTTTCAACCTTCTTTTGTAATTTTATTACTTATTTTTAAGAATTGTTTAAAAATATATTGTATAAATAACAATATTAAAAGGTTATAATGATATAAAAAGGTTTTATTTCTTTTTTTTGCTAAAATGGAGAGAATCCACAATATATTAGAATGATGAATATAAACCTGTTTCGTATATTATTCTTATATTATTTTGTCTTAAAACTATATTTTAAAAATTTTATTCAAATAATAAAAAAAATTAAATCTTTATAATTTTATTATTTTTAAAAGGAATATGTGGACAAAATTAGGAGTTTTACCAAAAAAATGATTGTACACCAGTTATATGATGCCACTAATAATTTAATTAACCAACAATTTTACGAAGATGGTCATGATTTAATTATTGGTAGAACACCTGAAATTTCAATTAAAATAAGCAAATCCGGGCAAATAATACGAAAGTTTAAAGATTTATTTAATAGCAATTTAAATTTATTCTTAGAAGGAGATTATTATAAGTTTTTAATTCGATTTAAGAAAATTAAGGGTTTAGATGATAATTATATAAAAGAGATTTACCAAGATCTTGAGCTTAAGTTTGAAAACCTACGAGATACAAAAAACATAAATATAATCGTTTTGTATTCACTTGTATTGAACTCCCTCATCTCAAGTATTAGAGATCTCAATTTTGAAGAAGCAATTAGAGAGATTAAAAGACGTATACAAAAAAGGTCAAATTTACATCAGAATAAAATCCAAGGAGAATTGGATAAATTATTTATGAAAAATGATGAAAATATATCAATCTTATACAATCTCTCTTACCTTGACACATTAGCAGAATCATTTAATTATAAGAAAGTAGCTCACATTTGTAAAATTCAGCAGAGTAAATTCATGAATCGAATTGTTAAACTTGTCATAACTTCAAAAAAATAGGCTAATATGAGTATTAATTTTAAACACCAACGAAATCATCAAAAAAAACATCAGCAAGTGCTTTTATAACTTTATCTTTTAAACTTTTATCAGATATTCTAATTCGATCTGAAAACTCAATTTGAATTGCTCGGCTATTTTGGATACTAGATGCTCCGTATTTTGTTGTTATATAACCGCCAGTTAATACATACTCTCTTCTTCTAGGATGACCTGGAGCAATTGGTATATCTAAATGAACTAATTTTTTGATAATTTTTCCACGAATGTTATTTTTCCAATCCTTTTTTGGAATAGGCTCGTTATAAAATGCACCTAAATTATTTGTGCCTAAAATTACATCTACATCCCTAAGTCCAGGAGGACGATTGTTTTTTTCAAAACCATGTATATCAACTAGAAGAGAACTTCCAAATTTTTTCAGATTATTGTATACCGCTTCTTTTAATTTCTTATGGTAGAATCTATATATCTCCCTTGCAAGAAATGAATTTTGATTGAAGGCCTCTTGTTCTATACGATTTAAATCGATTTTATTTCGACGAACATTGGAACTTATATAAAAGGGTCTTTTGAATCCTAATTTTTCTTTATCATAATTAATTCTAATATGCTCAATTAAGTTTTTAGATAATTCTATTGTACCTTTATCAATTCCTAAAATCCCTTTTGATCTTTGAGGTATTGCATCGCATTCAAATAGCCCACCATGTGGAACAGACAAAATTAAAGGGATATTACCCTCCTCAAAATCTATGAAATCTCTTAATCCATCCATTTCTCTGAAATTGATAATTTAAAAAAAAGATTAAATAATTGGAGAATTTTGAAATGTTAAATATCGAAGTACAATGAAGACGCTGATCCAAACTCCAAATCCAATTATTCCAAAAGTGTAATACGCAAACGCACTTCTATCTTTTTCGAATGTAAGATATGCGAATAACCATGTACCAAGCCCCCCAACTCCGCATAATAAAATATCTGTGGTCATATTCTGCCAACTGTCTAGTCGATTCTCAAATTTCCATCCTAAATTAAGAAATAATGTATTTTCAATTACTTCCCAAATTATGGCACATACAATAGTGAGAATAAAAACAAATAATAATGAAAAGATTGGAATTCTACCTTTTTTTTTTGGTATCGTATAAAATAATGACCAAAATAAAAATAAACCAATCCCAAAACAGATATGGCCAATAGAATAAAAATCAAAAAGGGCAATTCCTACTTCATCTGTTGTTGTTGCAAACCATTCATTAAATATCGTGTTCTCATCTCTTTTTTCGATTTTAAATATAACATCACGTAACACTAATTTAAGTTTAAGTATTATACTGAATCGTAAATTTATATTGAAAAAATTATAAGTGTTGCAAATTATTAGAATTTATTTAACATAATAAGAAGTATTAACAATTTGATTAAAGATTCTGCTTTAGTTGTATATTATAACAAAAATAATATCTATAGTATTAATGCGTTAATCGGAGCATTAGAAACAGATGATTACTTCAATGATATTAATATTTATTTTATTAGCAAAAAAGACAAATTGATTGAAGACCTAAAAGATATAATAAAAAAGCATAAATTAGTAATACTTGGAATCTCTTTTTTTACAACCCAATTATGGGATATTAATGATTTAATCACAACTTTAAAATTGAAATATAAAAATAGAATTTTATATATAGCAGGAGGCTCCCATCCTACCGGCGATCCTCAAGGAGTTATAAAGCTCGGATTCAATTTTGTTGTTGTAGGTGAGGGAGAAGAAACTTTTGGAGAATTATTGAAAAAAATAGAATTAAATTCGGGTTTTGAAAACGTAAAAGGAATTGCTTTTACAAATCAGTCTAATAAATACATTTTCACAGGAAAGAGAAAACCTATTAATTTAAATAATTATCACCCATTTCCTTTAAAAAATAGAAGGTTTGGAGCTATTGAAATAACAAGAGGTTGTCCTTATGTTTGTTATTTTTGTCAAACCCCTTATATTCTGGGTACAAAACCAAGACATAGAAGTATAGAATCAATTTGTAGATATGTAAAGATTTTAAAGAATAATTATGGCGATCTTACTCATATAAGATTTATCACTCCAAATGCATTTTCATATGGATCTCTGGATGGAAAAGTATTGAATTTGACCAAACTTGAAGAATTACTTAGAAACATCAGAGAGATAATAGGAAAAAAGAGTTATATTTTTTTAGGTACTTTTCCATCAGAAGTAAGACCTGAGCATGTAACAGATGAAACTCTAGCCTTAGTCTCAAAATATGCCAATAATGATAATATCACTATTGGAGCACAATCAGGCAGTCAAAGGATTTTAGATCTATGTCATAGAGATCACACAGTTCGAGATATATATAATGCTGTAGATTTAACCTTAAGAAATAAATTAAAGATAAATGTAGACTTTATATTTGGATTACCTGGTGAAAATCATGAGGATATTAAACTGACCATTCAAATGATGAAAGATTTAGTAAATAAAGGTGCTAAAGTACATGCCCATTCATTTATGCCTTTACCTCAAACACCTTTTGCTAAATTACCTGTTAACCTGGTAAAATATTTGTATAAAGAGGAAATTAAATCCTTGATATCAAAAGGATTTGCATTTGGTAATTGGAAGAAACAAGAAAGATTAGCAATCAAAATTGCCAAATATATGAAGACTAAAAAATTAACATGAAATTTTTTATTTTTTAAGAAAAATCATTTCTTCTTTTATTTCAATGAAACCTTCTTTCTCCAACTGATTGAGGGTATAGTGTATTTTCTTCTTATCATTAATTTTAAGGGTTTGTTGAAGATTCACTATGTCAATAGTTCCTTGTTTAATTAATATTTCTAGAATGCTTCCTCTCGTTTGTCTTGTTGATCCCTTAAAGGGTGCTTGCTTTCGATAATGAACACTTTTCTTATTCAACCCTGGATGAGTCTTTTTAAGCATTACACCATAATCCATTAAAGCATAGTACCACTCCCGAGGATTAATTTTATCAACTGTTTTTTCAACAATTGATAAAATCTCTCTATCATTAATCTGACTTTTATTGTAAAAGAAAAAGTAAATATAGACTCTTCTAATGTTAGTCTCAATAAACACTGTAGGTTTATTAAAAGCAAATGTTACAATAGATGATGCTGTATTATGTCCTATTTGGGGAAAAGATTTCAATGTCTCTAACGAATCTGGTAATTTTCCCTTATGTTCATTGATAACAATTTCTGCTATCTTTTTTAAAGCTACTGCTCTTCTATTATATCCTAAACCTTTCCATTGCTTAAGTACTTCTTCAAACGATGCATTAGATAAAGATAAAAAATCTGGAAATGTATTGATAAATTTTAAAAATTTTTCTGATACTCTTCTAGTTTGGGTTTGTTGGAGCATAATTTCTGATACTAGCACATTATAAGGACTTATTTTTTCTCTGAAAGGAAACTTTCTTTTATTTTTAATGTAATATTCATAGATTATTTTTTGAAATAAATTGGTTACTTCAGAATTTAAACCAACTTTTTTAAAAAGCCTATAAAAATCAGTAATAAATAGATGTCCACTAATCTTAAACACAGAAAAAATATATAATTGATAAATATAAAGAAACAGAGAAAAAAAATGAATTTATGGATTTTGGTCCTTAACGCTATGCTCTATGCGCTCTGCACTATGCGTTCTTTAGTGGGGGTGGTGGGCGATGCGGGATTCGAACCCACGGCCTTTGGTTCCGGAGACCAACGCTCTATCCATCTGAGCTAATCGCCCACGGGTAAAAATAAATTATCATTGAAACCCGGGCAGGTCAACTTTTTTTAGGGCGGAAAGGGGTCGGGAGGAAACAGGTTGACAAATCGCTGTTAAAACGGGAAGATAGAAGGGAATCAGGGAACAGGGAAAGGATTGATGGCCGAAGACCAGGAATTGGAGAAAAAAAGCCTCGACGTGAGCGACGAGATCGTTTCCTTCGAAGGGGAAGAGGTCGAGGAAGTATTTCTCCATGCCCGGGACTTGATGAATATTTTTATCAAGACCATCAAGGCCTTCCGCATCTTTCCCCCGGAAAACCCTTCTCTGATCGGTTTTCGGGAACTTCTCTTCCGCAAGTCTCAGTTCTTCCTGAAGCGGTATCATGTTTTCTCCTTCAAGATCGAGGAATATGAGTTTTCCTTCAACAACCGGGTCCTGTACGAAAACAAAGACCTGAAAAGCAGTCTGGCCTTTTTCCTCTACAAGGACGGGTTGCGGGAGTTCCGCTTCCAGGAAGGGCTGGAGGAATGGGAAATCCAGGGATTCCTCGACATCATCAAGCGGGGCGACAAGGTCAACAAGCTGGAAGACGACCTGGTCACCATGATCTGGGAGCGGGACTTTGTCCATATCAGCTACCAGGCCACGGACGAATACCTGGATGAAACCCCGGTCACCATCCCGGAGAATATCGAACAATTCCGCAAGAACCTCATTTTCGAACCGCTGGCCCACCAGATCGACCCCGACTACCTGGATGAAGAGACCGGGGAAGAGATCAACTATTATGAGGCCATGACCCGTGCGGCCAGCCCTCCCTCCGTGGCCATGAACCGGAATGTGTACTTTCTCACCCCCGAGGAACTCGAAGGGTTGCGGAAGGAAGTGGAAACCGAAACCTCCCCCACTTTTCTCTTCAACGTCATCGACATCCTCTTCGAAATCATGGCCCTGGAGAAAAAGCCGGAGCCGTACCAGGACGCGGTCACGGTTCTCAACAAGCTTCTGGATGCCCTGCTGACTCTCGGGGAATTCAAGAAAGCCACCGACCTTTTGAGCCGGCTCTTTATCATTTTGAAGACCTATTCCCTGCAGGAGTGGCAACTCAAAGCCATTCAGGAGCTGGCGGAGAGCGCCGGGGACCCCCAGAGGATCGAGCGGATCGGAAAAGTCCTGGATCGCCGGGAGGGGGTGCGACTGGATGAGGTGAGCGGTTACCTCAAACTGTTGAAGCCCAACTCGATCCAGCCCCTCATGAAAGTGCTGGGTGAGCTGGGAAATCCCAAAGCCCGCCGGACCGTCTGTGACGCGGTCTGTGAAATCGGGAAGAACCAGATCGATCAGATCCTCCCCTTTTTGGAAGACCGCCGCTGGTACCTGGTGCGAAACGTGGTCTACATCCTGGGCCGTATCGGTAAGGAGTCGGCCATTGCCTCCGTCCAAAAGGCCCTCGGCCACCGGGAGATGCGGGTGCGCCGGGAGGCAGTGCAGGCCCTGGGGTTTATCGGGGGATCGAAGGCTTTCCAGCTCTTGATCAAAGCCTTGCAGGATCCCGATGTGCGCATCCGATGCGCCGCCGCCCTGAACTTGGGCAAAGTAGGGCGGAAAGACAGTCTGCCCTATCTCTTGGAGGTCATTCAGGCCAAAGAGTTCACCGGGAAAGAGGAGGGGGAAAAGAAGGCTTTCTTCAATGCCGTCGGGCTGGCCGGCTCCAACGAACCCATCCCCCTGCTCCGCAAACTCCTGATGAAAAAGGCTTGGTTCCGCCGGAAAAAAGTGGATGAGCTCCGGCAGGGAGCCGCCAGCGCCCTGGCCTTGATCGCCACCCGGGAAGCCAAGGCGGTTCTGGAAATGGGGCAGGAGTCCGGGAACG